>Ga0247778_1000559_pt1 | contig 40201 bp, 37 predicted proteins | sample UWRJL049202B5_FD_179939 | JGI IMG/M metagenome (GOLD analysis project Ga0247778, IMG submission 179939) | Plant litter microbial communities from Arlington Agricultural Research Station in Wisconsin, United States - UWRJ-L049-202B-5 | ecosystem: Environmental > Terrestrial > Plant litter >...
CTTCCTTTCCCCGAGACAGAATGAGAACCCCTGGTATTTGCGTATCATATACATAGGGATGCAGCTTTCTGGAGAAGCCTATTGTCTATTTTTGTCCAACGATTATTTTTTGTTGCACTTTCCACATGCCCGGCCTGGCAGGGCATCCCCTGAACCGTTTGAATTCCAGGTTGCAGGTTCCTCGATCCCTGGTGGGTGCAGACAATCCATGATCTTGGTTATTTGCTCCCTAGTTTGGACCAAGAGGACACACCAATGAGGTGCAAAGGAGTGATGGTCTCTTTCCAAAACCTTGCCTCTCTCAATAGACTTTGGTAGGGAATCATCTACTATCTTGCTCTTGCTGAGACAGATTCTGATCGTCTTTCAGTCCACGGTGTATCCCTGCCCTAGTTCGAGTGGCTTGCAACCATACTTCTTTTTGCCGGGAAACCCCGCCCCGTGTCGAATCACTGTGTCAGTGGCCAGCGAACAGAACCTAGTGGAATGACATGACCCTGCAACATTCAAGTCTTGCAAATTTTGGCATCTTTCGCTAATCACCGCAGATAAGGCAGCGAAAAGCAGCGAAATGAGATAGCCTCAATTCAGCCGCAGCTTGCCAATGGTAGTGCAACGCCTTGGGCATTTAATAAATGGAAGGGGAAAGGTCATAGTACATTCATTGATAGTTCGATAAATTACGATTCTGATTGATCGCAATTCGTGGGACAATTCTCGTCGGATTGTGATATGTCCCATTGTAGCTGTATTGGTTCATATATTATTGGAGTCTTTGGCTGTCAAGGCTGGGTCTAGACCTTCGTTGAGTTATTTCGTGGGAACGCATAGGTATTCGTGGGGTAATTCATTCGGGGCTGCGAGCACTAATTACTAACTAGACTTAAACAATCGTGAATCTAGATCAACAATGAAGAGCAACGAGTTCCTAATATAATGTCTGTTGGAGCCCTTCCAGCCTCGTGTGACATCATTCATACTGTTGTTCATGGGTGCCTCTCCACATTTCAGCTTCGAGCCCACGACTCATCGCTCATGAATAACGCAAGACTTTGAAGTACTCAAGCAAAAAAGAGACGGTAGCTATAGGTTTAGCAACAATCATGGCTTCCTCCACAATTTCCGTTTTTCCAACCCCACTCCGCTCCTCCCCAACCTCCTGCTTGCGCAGCAAGAGTAAGTACGTGTCATAGAGGAATATAGTCATTGCTAGCAATCTCGTCTGTATCTGTGGTGTAGACGCCTTGCGTTTGTGTTCGTCACCCTCATCCGCACCCTCGGCGGAAGACGACGTGTCGAGCAACGCGCTTGCACTGGAAGAGAAGTTTTGCGGAGAGGAGGACTCCGAAAGGTGCCGGCGATTTGATTAGCACTTATTGTTTCCGGACTCTTTATATATTTGCACTCAACGCCTACCTCGGAAGTATGGGCGTAAGGGAAAGTTGCCCTGGGTATGGCGGTGCACCAGGTGGTTTGTCGCCCCGCTGCATGTGGAAGAAGTCAACTGGTAATAAGCGTCACGCCCTTTATAGAGTGGATGAACAAGACACAGAAATTCGATATATGTCAAATAGGAGCCGTCGGGCTAGGTCTTTCCCACGACCTCTGAGATATGTCTTCTCGCATACACTGGACTTAAAAATCTTGAGGAAACCTGCTGCCGAGATAATCTCCAGTCAACTTCACTTTCGAGGAATGACTATTGCAACAGAATCCGCGAATGATTGATTTCACACTCTTGATATACCAATTGAAGTCGATGCGAAAGACGAGCTGAACTGAAGAATAAATATCGAGTCGTCATCTCTTGATATAGAAATGTTTAGATTGCGGACCAGCGAGGTTGACCCAGGCTGAGGCACGTGTAGGGTTGATTGAAGAGTGATTATTGAGAAGGGCTACAGATGAAGAGTGTGTAATGGGGCAGCGCTATCTGGCTTGGGCTTAGGGTTTAGTGGCCGAGCAGTTCATGTCCCGAGTCCAGCAAGGGCGCTTCTTCTAAGTGGGGGAGCCGAATGAAACATTCTACGAGTTTGACCTCGAAGCCAGCCAAACCGGGCTATTGATGATCAATGATTGATTATTACAAACCCTATACTAACGTCTTTGTATTAGATCATTCTATATAGATATCTTTGATCCGCGGTGCATCTACTAATTTGGTTATGGGTGTCGAAAGCACGGAAAGAACTGACAGGATACACCAGTGCACTCCAGGAAGGCATGAAAGATGCGGCAGCTTAGGGCGGTGTACCAGAATCCTTGATATTCTTCTCGTAGAAGAGTCCATCGAGGTATTTTTGTTTCGGCAGAAATATGAATTCCCTCAACGACTTATTTGCCACGGGTGTTGGAAGTGACAAGTTTATTGATGGTCTCATGCAGTACAATATCAGCACTAGATCAAAAGTCATAGAGGCTTTATAACGGGTGCCTAAATGTCTCTTTTCGAATCTCACTACGGGCGGCCGGTAATCTTGGTAACGAAAGCTATATTGACTGTGAATGCGCTATGGCAGGTGGAATATTCAAATATACGAAGTACAGATTGCATTGACCGCGTGGAGAAGTTCCGAGTATTGGTGAGAAGAGGAGATACTGTAGACAGTAAGACCCTTCATGACTACGACTTAGACAAATGCATACAGTTTCAAGACTTCCAAGGGCAAGGCTGTGCAAACAATCGGTTGAAACGGGGTCATGATCAGCGAATTAAGAATCTTACCATTTTAAAAGTCTCGAGTATTATTGACCATGATGTGCTTTCTGTTGCAAAGTAGGAGGATACCTGACCGGATCATTACTTCTGCTTTATGGAATTCAAATTTCAAAATCGACATTTTGTGATTTTTTTTGGTTCGAAAATGGTCGCAGTAATTGAGGTATCTTCCTGCTATTATACCCACTTTTGAATCGATGGCGAGGAGCAAGAAAGCATTCGTGGAACATAATGACAATACTTGGGGAAGTACAAAGCTATATATTGCTTGTTTCGGCGCTCGATTTGCTGATTGCCTGGCTGATACAGTATGAATGGCCCACGAGCGTCGTATCGGCCCATGCGGATCTTTTCACGATTCTCGTTAAGTCGAAGCTGAGTTGTTGGTCAACTGTAAACATGTATTTAGGGAATGCATGAATTAGGGATATCGCGAGCTCCTGGTACTTAATTTTCGCGATAGTAAATATATTCGCGGTGGTGCTAGGAGAAGCCCTAGTCGATGTAATTACCGACTAGATCAAATCTTTCGAGCCCACCGAAACGAAATATCAAAGGGTTACAAAATTCTTTAACGGGTTTTGGATCACTAATACAAGTCTTGAGGCGTTGCGTTCCAGAGAGATATGTCATCTGTATATTCGACGTTGAAATTGAGGCTAATAATAATGAATTTGCTAGATTTATTGGAAAAGCGTCAAACGTTTCGTTTGCAGTTTTATCCCAGCTGATCAGGTCTTCTGACGTGTGGGCTCCGTATGATATACGATGACACTATTTGTGATACTGACTAGCTGCTAGGGATGCGCGGGGCTAAATTCCTGTTCACTCTCCGGCGCGTCCGCCTCAAAACCCAGCGAAATGCTCCTAAATTGGATGTTTCATTTATGTCCTGCTCAAACATGTTGATGAGCCAGCGAAGAGCTCCTTGCAGAGAGAGACACTGATTCAAGTGCTCCCTCCATGGTTACGCCGCATACTCAAGATCACGAATTTCGAGACTGCCGGAGATTTTACTTGTTTACCTCTGCTTGTCACAAGCATATACGTTACACTAGGTGCTTTGGACCAAGACTATTGTTCGGATTGTGACGAGGAGACGCAAGAGGAGCGAAGCAGTGGGGGTGTGGGCTCGCCATCCTATTAGGGCTTTAAGCGAGAAACTAGGGGTAAGTTAGGATCCGGATGACTGGGTCATGTCTTTAAAGAAAGTTAGGGAAGCACAGCTGCCGGATAAGCAGAATTAAACTTGAAGCGGGCTTGAGCAATATAATAGAAAAGCTTCCTGCTTGTTCATCGTCTCTGAAAGCACCAAAATTACGGTCTAGTGTGTGCAAAAAGCTGGCCATGATGCAAGATGAGTCCCTGCAGAGTATCAGCCTAGTTCTCGCTCGTCGGTGGCTTGGTTGCTTGTCCTTCAACTTGTCTAGATAGTATAATAAATTATTTATAGTAAATCCTATGTATCAATTTTTAGAAATAAAACTTGCTTTCAATTGTCGAGTGCCAAGCGTCATTTCACTCGATGAATTTTCTGCTCGCCTCGTGGGTGGGAACTTTTACTGTCTTGCTATATATTACAATACACTAATAAAGTTTGTGCAAAAGGGTTTGAAATTTGTCCTGCTGATATCTGCTAGTCCCAGAATTGTACTACGGTTGCAAAGTTTTCTGCAATCCCTCGAGATCTTATTACACCTAGTGTGTGCTGGGAAATACTCTTTGTTAGTCACGATTACAACATTCGTATCTATACTACAATCTGTTCCATTCTACACATTCCTCCACCTCACACCTTCCGACAAGTTTATATCTCATTCTGCCGTGACCGCCCTTGCCTCGACATCACCAAACAGGTCTTTATATCTTCAAGTAAAAAATCCGATGACAGGTTCTTGAATGACCACTATGTTTCCCATGAGCCACTTCGGAATCCTGGTTTTACAAACCTCCTTCTCCTCTTCTTGCATCGTGTCTGCCAATGTGTATCGTAGGCGGTTCGGCGTAGATGTAGGTTCTTACGAGAAGCGTGCAATGTATATGTTTCTGGTCGAAGTAGGTTGGGAATAATGAATATAAGAAAATGGACGCGGGATCCACGAATACGACCTGCGATAGCGAATCTCGAGGATTATCTTGCAGGTTCTGATCGATATATACATTGCGGCGCCATTTCATTGCCCATAATTAACTATACGGGGATTATGAAAAAAATTATATTACTTATCATTGGATGCCCGACCCTAAATCTGGTTGTTTCATACCCCAACAGTTACGCAGTCTAGATCGAAGCTTATTGTCCTGATGCGAGAGGACTCAAATGACATATAAATTGTACGTTTCGCGTTGGAAACAAAAGGTAAGAGTAATAGGATTGTATCATACAATGGAGCGTGGTGTGATGGAGGCTTATCACGTCAGTTGCAAGCCTTCCGACAGCATATGAGGAGGCGGCAAATGAAGCAGGGTCGTGAAATAATGCGCTAGTTAAATGGAGTCGCGAAGCAAAAAAGAGCACAAATGAGTCGCCGCTGCAATTGTCAAAAAGAAAGCCAACGAGGTCGGGTTGTAAGAAAGGGGAAATCGTGACGCGGGGTTCCATAAGAGCACGATGCTGGGACAGTTACCTCTTATTATATTGTGAATATCCAGGGGCGACCAGCAAAATCGACCTGATTGAGCGTGACTGAATAAGAGGAGTAAATCCAGGCAGCGGCATTCTACCTCTGTAAGTGAAGGCGAGATTTTGCTCATCTATTATTATTACTCGGCTGCCACGCGTGATTGTAACTAAATACAATAAGACAACTGTGATGAATAGTACAGCTTTGTATGAAAAACTCGCTGCTAGCTTGGCTTGGATTGTTTTTCTTTCGACGAGTCCCGAAGCATCACATCTTGCAGCAACATATTATCAAACCACCTGCCTTGATATTTTGATTTCAACAGCATTCCTCTTGTCGTTCTATCCTTTTAGAAATTCCTATTATCCCGGTCAAAGTCCAAGACCTAGCCGAATTAAAGACGAAACCAGTCCTTTACATTGGTAAACTGGCTCAGTCGATGAGTCGACAATGTCCACCAGCTATCGACAAGCCGACGAGGGAGCATACAGGGTAGGTTACGCAGAGTATAGTTCCTCAAACTTCCTCTTAGAAAAAGCCAATGATAGTTTTCTGTCTATACTGAAAGCAGCTAAAAAGATTATTCTCCCCTTTCTTGGCGACCTCGACCTCTGACTGCAAAGAATAAGAAATGAGGATGCGTCGAACTAGGTCCAGATAGAAAGTACCCCATCTTTTAGCTGAGCGTGGGATATCTACGGGAAATTCTTTATCTTAAAGATTACTTTTGAAAACTGTATACTATCTATATTATGCAAACTCTAGGCAATCATACATCGCCACCAAGGAAAATGCTCTCCTATCTCGCCAGCTGGAGAGGAGGACCTGGAGCGCTCCGCGAACCATCTATGCAAAATATATCCTCCGCTCTCCTCTCCAATTCATTTAGGCTCGATTCTTGGTGAACAGCCTCCAGGATTCGGAGATCTTTGACAGGGGTTAAATGGGGAGCTTTCCAGTAGGTCGAATTTGGGGATTTTGGAGTGAGACCCCTGGATTAATACAATTCCGCATATTCTTTCACTTCTTTCACTCAAAATGTCTGTGCCATCCTGCCAATCAGACCCTCTTATCTACTCCATCCAGGCCAATAATCCAATTTCTCCAGGTCTATTTTGAACCCTCCAAGGAAAATAATATTAACTGCCCAGTCCACTCCCTCCATGGCCAATCACCTTGCACTCCACCCCAGGAGTTAAAATCTGGATGGTTCGTCCCATTCAAGGGGGTCATTGCAATGGCATCGAAAATAGAGTGAGGGAGCAAATGCAACAACCCAGATCCGAATACCAATCGCTTGATTCTGAAATCACAAATCAATCTCCACAGCTCGCAAGAACTGTTCGTATTCCACTCCCAGCACCAGCTAAAGGCGCGGAATCAGGCCCCATTATGCCGTAACCAAGAGTCGGTTCTCCCTCCCACACAGCGACCAGCAACGATTCATCTTGCCCGCTGCATTCCGCCCATTGTCCAAAGAGTCAAGAACTCCCAGTTAAATAAGACAGAGTCCAGAAGCAAAACATTAGTGAGCGAGCGACGAAATATCGAATGGACCCCCTCAAAGCCCGAACTTATGTTCGACGCATTACGAGGCTACATTTGTAACCCTACAAAGAGATTCGAATCCAAGGACTGAAGAGACGTCGGGCCCCTGGGGAAGCGCTTCCAAAAAAGCAGCACACAAGTGAGGTGATTTGGAGAGACCGTATTGGGAGGAGCGGGTCTATTGAGCCTCGTACTCGTCTTGAGGAGCTGCAGCCTTGTATACTCTCAGAGATTCTACTTGTCAAGTCCGGTGTTGATTCGATTGTTAGTACGTAGAAGGAGCTCCATGACATTGAGGAAGATGCGAACGGGGGTGGGGTAAAGCTCAACGGCGGTATGAGTTCAGAATTGCTAGCGGAGTGCGAGTGGATGGAGACGCGACCAAAGAGCTATAGAATTAGATCTAGAGAACGAGGGTAGCGTGGACCTATTCAAAATTGATGATCGTCGAGAACAGGTGTTATGGTTCAAATGATAAAATTGTTTTCTTATGAAAATTGGCTCTCTAACTTTGAATCCCCCAACGCGAAGTCTGATATCCGCTCGCCCATCGGAAAAACATCTATCCCATCAAAGCCGCGATATCAATACTTGCTCGAGGGAGTAATTAGAGAACGAGGGATCTTATCGTCACTCTGATCCACAAACGTGCCTTCCGACATGTCAACGTCAGTCGGCTTCCCCGAAGAAAAGGCAAGATTGAGAGATAAAGGCTTGTCGGTCATGACTGAAGTCCTTTGTAGTCCTTGTTGATCTTGAATATGCTTGCGAGGGAGCCTGTGCCTCCTTCACTGGCTCCACTCTCCTTAAACCTATTTCCGGCAGAGGCTCGATGTTCCCCTTTTCAAACCCGCAAAGTAAGAATGTTGAAACAAATCATTGGAGACACGCGGCGTTGACTTACAGAGGGGCCAGTAAGAAGGATGAAATGACATGAACCCCATTAGTAGTTGTGCAAAACGGAGGATCAAAACATGAACTGGCTATTCCGTCCGGTTCCCAAGCGGGTGACCTGCTTTGAGCAGCTTTCTGGCTTCTTGGGAGACGGAGATCGCGTAGCTTTCATCGCCTTGGGTTAGTCGAATGTTGAGGTGGTATAATTTGTTGAAGATGTCGTGGATTCTGATGGCCGGCAATTTAGGACGTCTGTATCGGAATTTGAGATGAGGAAACTGTGGTTGCACGAGTCGCGCCAGCGTTATTGCATCCATGCCTTCATCTCTCCAACTCTGTTACTCCGAGAACATATTCCGAAAAGTCTCCCATCGATCGAAAACTTCTGTGGGTGTAAGGCTCAGGAATTCGGAGATAGATCTGACGGAAGGATAACATGCCGGTGGGTATATTCCTCGGAACCTCTCCGCGACCCGCCACAACCACCTTTGGAAGTTCTTGTTGTAGGGTTCACGTTTGCACAGATTGTCGTATTCGAGCTTATGCGAAACCACAATAATCTCCTGAGCGTACGTAAATACCCTGGGAATCTGCTCAAGTCTTACAAAGGATTAATGATAAATAAAATCGAGTGACAAATATAAGGAATATTTGTATTTATATAAATTCTTTTTATTGAACATAATAATAATCTTTTTAAATATAATTTTCTTAATTATATTTTCAAATACTTTGAAAACTAATTTTAATTATTGTAAATCGATATTATAAATAAAAATTTAATCAATAATTGCAATAAAAGGAAAATTCTTAAAAGTATTATTATATTAATTAATAAATAAAAAATTTATATTTGTTTCCAAGATATTTACTAAAACTTATTAAAAATTATAAACATAAATGATCTTTTATATACTTTTGAGAAGTTCAAGAGGGAAAAATAATATTAATATCTGAAATAATCGATTTAATAGAAAATAGTTTGAAACTCAAAAACATTTTTGAGATCTTATAGTCGTTTTATAGCTATACTATAAAGAAAGTGGAGAGGAAATATTCCGAAGCTTTTTAATACCTAATTAATCCATTAACAAGAAGGATAACGACGATAATCTGTATTAATAAACTCGAAATTTCACGATACTCGAGGTAAAAACGAATATACCATAAACTGGCCCAAATTCTACTATTATAAATTCGTGGAAAATGTTATTAATATTTTTCTATTTTATCTAGAAAGTTCAAATTTTTTTAATATTTACTTTTTCGCGTTTGTTTATTGTCGAAAACTCCAAATTGAAAAGTTTCGAAACCCATTTGTCACGGCGACCACGTGACTCGTACTACACATGTGATTCACCTCGACCTAATACCGCTAGTCCTATACTTAAGGAGGTCTCCTCCCATACTCTTAGTTAGTTCTGTACTCAATATTCTAAGTTAGTACGTATATAGAGTGCCTCTTGTGACATTTCGAAAGCCATTCAAAATCTTTTAATAAAATATATTCAAATTATAAATTGAATATATTCGAATTTTATATAATTTGATGCAGTAAATGCTGTGTGTGTATGTATATTAAGAGATGATGGTGCCGTAGGGGCAGGAAGTAAGATTATTTACATATGTGGTGCCTCAGGCACCAAGGCAGCCAACACGCAGGTGCAATACGTGCAACAATGCCACCTCAAAAAAAACGTATTACACCCTCGTAATTATTATAATTAGACCTGAAACATATAAAAGATAAGCCCAACTACGATTGCAATTAAGGCTCCAAATATACTATCAAATACGAATAAATCTAATCAATTAGAATGCCCCAATTGAATTCTAAATAAATATTAATATTACCTAATTTATCAATCCAATTTTGAATCCCTGCCAGAGGTTCGACCAATAGTATTTTTGTATCGTTTGTACTATTTTTAAATTATAAAATAAATCATATTAATTTTACCAGCTTTATTAATAATCTCACCAGCTTTATTGTTAGTTAAATATAATTTCTTAGTAAGATCTATTATTAATATTCTAGGTCTAGATTTCTATTGTTAATTGGTTTATTAATAATTCTTTTTCAGCCGAAAAAAAATATTTATTATATTACCAAATCTAGAAAGAAAAAAAGACCTAGTTTTATAAAATTTAAACCATATATTACGGTAGTTCTCGAGCTGACTAATGAAATCAATTTTAGTTATTAATACTATAAATACACAGAAATCTCAACATAGATAGATTTCAAATTCTTAATAAACGTAAATAAACTGATTAAAAATATTATCAAATCCAATTTCCTATAAAATTTTAAATATTATATAGACAAACTCGATAGGGGAAATATACTTTTCAACATTATGGCGGCGGTAATAAAGACTTAAAAGCCTAATAAAAGCCTTATATTGTAAAGGCTTAAATTGTTCCTTAAGTCGACCAATCAGATAATCGATAGAAATATAAAATAAGGTGAATCTGTTGTTAGGCTCTAGTTCAGCTGTATGCCAAGCTAGAACATTTCCATGCAAGTATTGATTTCAATTAGCTAGAATTAAGGCCTCTTTTTTGATTCTAACTATATTTGTAAACTTATTTGCAAATAGTATTATAATCTTGTAATAGACCCTATCACCAAATATTATTCAGTCTTCTTTGCTATATAAATTGTCGAAATGAGAATCGAAAAATCCAATCTTTTTAAGATAGAAAATAATATAATTTATAAAAAATAAAAAAAAATATTTAATAAATTATAATTTGATAAAAAAAAGAGAATAAAATTTTGGAGTTGTAATAAATAAAATTATAAATTCGGGGTGTTATAAAATATTTAATAGAAGCTATAAAAATACGATTAACTAGCTTGAGATAAGATTAGTTAAATAATCGATTTATATATTAAAAAATTTTATTTGAATTGTAGTAAAAATACTGTCGTTAATGGGAGATTTGTACCTCTATATGATAGATATATTAATATCTAAAACATCTGAACTAGTGACAATTTTATCAAAATCTAGGGATACTATAGACTGTTGATCAGTTATAAAAATCTTTTTATTACCATATTTAGAAAATATATCGAAAGATCGAATGAACAAATCAATGATTTGTTGAAAATTATTTGCTATATCATATTAAAAATAGTTGTTGATAAATAGACTATTTGAAAAAGGTCTAATTAGACAGGTATGAAATTGTAAAATCGATATAAATATAAATGCTATTGTAAAAGGGCTGGTATATCAAATAAGGTTTCGTAGATACATTTAGAGGCAGATCTTGCAGGTCATTACTATCATTGATGTAGTAAATACTATGTGTGTATGTATATTAAGAGATGATGGTGCCGTAGGGGCAGGAAGTGAGGTTATTTACATATGTGGTGCCTCAGGCACCAAGGCAGCCAGCACGCAGGTGCAATACGTGCAACATAATTGTAATAATATTGACCTTTCGTTATTTTAATTTGAAATATTATAAAACGATGATAAATTTCTTTCTAATTTTTAAAATATTTCGATGTTATAACAAAAGGTATATAATTAAATTTATTAAAATTTGTTTTATATTATTTCGTAATTCAAAATCTCAATAACCAATTTTTCGAGTATTATTATTTTAGATTTCTTTAATATTTCATTATTTTTTTTCGGGATTTGTTTATTGCTACTTTTTTTCTTCGATTTAGCTATTAATTTTCCCTTTTTTTGTATTTTTCCTTCTAGTCTTTGGAGTCTCAATTGGTATATTATTTATATTGGAAAATTCGAGCAGTTTGAAAGGACTGCGGTCCATATAAGCATTTGCCTCTGCGGGTCTGGTTTCGTTGGCTTCATGGCTGAATTTGCAGTCCGCAAATACGCAGTGCCCTCGAGCGCTGAAGAGGTATTTGCAGGGAACTGACATCTCAGTTTGAGCTTGGGGATGCTTGGTGTTGGGGAAGTGGGAAGCTGGATAGTGGACTAGTTTGTGAAAGCTGATTTGCCCGAAGTTTACCGAGTACTTTCGCGCCGGCAGTTGCCGTGGTGGACCTGTGTCTAAGAATAGCTTCGAGTGATGAGAACCTAAGGCACGAACAACAAACCTTTGATCGAGTACACGAATATTCCTACGCGCAATTGCTGGTTGATTCAGCAATCAAATTATTTATCGCTGCATCCTATCATGCCTTATCTTCATCCTCATCCTCATCCTCATTCTCATCCCCATCCCCGCCCAACACTGACCGACGCATCTCCAGTACCCAGCGACCTCTTTCTGGCTGTGAGTTCGTGGTTGGAGACCGAGTCTGCGCCTGCGCATTCCCAAGCTTGTGGGATCACAACACCATCAACCACCACCGTGTATAACGCGCCGACGGACCACTCGTGGCTGTAAGAGGAAAAGATGTTCGAGTATAAGTACAGGGAAAAGCGGAGATACAGGCAGAGGCAGAGGCGAAAGCAGAAAACGAGGCAGGAGGAGCAGCAGAGAGCAAAGCACAGGTACAAACACAAGCAAAGGCACTGGTGCAAGCACAGGGAGAGGCAGGAGCAGCAGCAGAAGGAGAAAACAAGGCAGCATTCCTCCCGACATGTCTCGACAAGATGCCCCCCCCAATGCCCCTTCCAATGGCCCGAGCGACGACAACAGCGTATTAGAACGGAGAACAATGAGGACTATGACTACAGTATCCCTAGACCTTCGCGAATCAAGTCGCTACTAAAGGACCTTGACTATCCGGACGCTTCACCGAAATTGATCTTTACGGACTGTGCGAATGCCCTTGCAATTGCCCTTAAACCCTTTTGAACGAAAGCGCACACGATATAAATGGATAATTGATTGAGCCAGGAAGCAGGAATTCGAGCTACAATACGTTGGTACCGGCCGTTAGGTTGCAGATGGCTTTATAGAGGGACTATCAAAGGAGAAACCCTCGCAGCACTACATCGATTCTACGAGCTATGAACCATCACGCAGCGTTGATTTCCAATTTAGCGATGCCTGTCAGCTTTCAAAGGAGTGGGCAGATCTGCGGTCTCTTGCCTCACGTTACAGCGGTGAGTCTTCATACTTTTCTCCCAATACGCACTGCTAATCCATTTGCAGGAAATGCAACTTTACACTGGGTTCGACGAGAGACGATAAGCTTTGCATTCGCATAACGAGTAGACGAACCTACGAGGTACATACCATCCTCCAATCTACAGCATCTTCCATGACGAAGACCGCAGACGAATCGCAATCCTATAAACAAGTTCCATTGTATTCCCATCTGGCCGTCGGGTCAATATCCACCCATCGATTGCGTCTCCGAGTCCTTGAAGTGATTCGTACAAATCTGAGAGTGTGTGAAATACGTTTCGTGGATCAACTTGGTAGGTAACGCGCCCAGAACGCACTCACAACGCGACAAGCTCGCTGAAACAATCTTTGGACAACTTCTCTCGGTCGCACAGACTAGTCAATCATACGGATACTCTTGGTCATTCAGCAAGAGGCATTGTGGGGCAGTTTTTGCACCCCAGCATTGAACGGCAAATGTCAAATGAATTTGGTTTGAAGAAGGTAAGGAGTCGCGTTGGACCCACCAACTGGATCTGCCAGACCAACGAACCCATTGCTGATTCAATAGCAGGACGAAACAAGACTTTGATACCCTCACCAAGTGTACCACCTCTTCCATCTTGCCCCGCGAAGTACCCCTTCGGAACCAGCACAATACGGTTGTGAAAGACATTAGATGGGAAAGCAAGGCTAGCATAAACTAGAAGGGGAGTTGCAGGTTGAAGGGAAAGTTAGGGATTGAATGCGATCAGACTCCGCGCTGGCTCGGGACGACTTTGAAAATAATTCTTTACCTAAGACATCACTGCCAACGTTGCTACAAGTTCCTAACTACCTTATATATACATCACCAACACATTCTGGCAGCCGTAGTGAAAGCTATAAAAATAAGAAATATAAATCCGGTCAATATAAAACAGTCAAGGCATCTTCCGAGCGCAGATTGGGAACCACATCTGCAGCTTTAGAAATAAATAGGACATGATTGGATATAAGATACGGGTCTCGATATTGACCTACCCCGCACGTACGAGGCTGTAAGCAAGTCCCACGTAATTTTCGACCGGCACAACATCAGCACAAAAATTCTTTCTGATCCTAGTTTAAACAGCATAGGTCGAGCTAATTGCCTCGCCGCTCACAATGCTAGTCATTATTGTCTGACCGATTTCAATCAGGAAGCACGATTGATATCGACAACATGGCGAAAAGACGCAAGTCAACACCAACAGCTGCACCTCTTCCGCCTGCAGCTATGCCGTCGGCTTCAGCAGCCTCTCAAGTTCAGCCTACGTCCTCAACACTCAAATCGAAGAAGAAGAAAGGTGAGAACCTTCCCCAAGCTCTAAAGATCTTAGATACTAGTGTCAGTAGAGCGACCGAAGCAATAGTGCAAGGCACGGGTTTAGGGCTAATTTGAGGCATATCCAAAAGCATCGCAAGCTCCAGCGACTCCCAAGAAGTGTAGGCAGGCTGAAGCCTCTCAAAGTTCGGTACGGCATGCCCCGGAAACTCCAAAGTCCGTGTCACCAGCATCAACGTCAAAAAAGCCCCTTCAGACGCCAGCGCGGAATGTGATGGTAACTCTATCGTCTCCCCAAAAAGGCAAAGTCATTGAAAAGCCGGAAACTCCCAACCGAACCCACTCTGAGACAACGTCATCAACTTCAAGCAACGGCGTAGCACTCGCAAGTATGTCAGACTCCACTAGTCGTCTAGGCGTGCCCCGTCAAGCCCCGGGGGTGCAGAGTGATTCGACTCCCACTATTGCGTCGATCAAAAGCAGCCTGGATGAAGCGATCTTCCGCCTGGCAGCAGCAACTCCTGTCCCTATCTCGCCCATAGTCGAAAGACAATTTTACGAATCCCAGCTCCTGTTATATGTACTCGAAAAGGTTAGAGGAGAGCACAGGAAGCGACAAAATTACCATGGAGAGCTTGATCAAGATGAAACTGAGCTTCGCAGATCATTTGTCGATAAGCTTGCCTATATCTGTGATTTCAAGAAAGGCGGATCTACGGTCACGGCTTTGGCGTTGCAGAAGACTTACCAGGGGGCCATATTCTGGCTGGCGGCAAACGAAACTATCAAGCCTAAGGTGATAGATTTCCTGAGACGGGTACTTCAACTGTTGAAGAAAGTCGAAGTCGGAGCATCGAGAAAAGCGACTGAGACGCAGCTGCTGGCGCTAATTGTTCCCTTCAACAAGGATAGGTTAGACTACTATTGGACCGCTCTATCTCAAAATTTACCTCTCTGCGTTAAGCGCCTGGAAGCGCTTGAAGGTTCTACCAGTGAGCTACTCTCAGATCTTATCTGAATCCTCGCTAGATCTTCGTTTGACTGATGGTTGACCAATTTAGATGGCAAACCGACCCAGAGAGAATTAAAGCTCCTCAAAAACCTGCTTAATGGCCTACCACGACTGTCAAAAGAGAGCGTAGACTTAGTGAAAGAATGCTTTGAAGCACGGAAAACATCTGCTTTCGAGACGCTAGCTCAACTCACCGCCAGCGGAAAGGCTCATAGTAAATTCTTCGACGACATCCGTCATCTGCTTGGCAGATTGGGCGAGCACGTAAAAGCTACGAGAACAATATTTTCCGCTGCTTTACGCTTCCCCGGAATCTTAGATGAGTTCGAAATCCAAGTCCGCGTCTCGCCTCCTTCTAGCTGCTACTTCCAATCCCCGTACTCTATCACACTGGACGGCATGGCTGGTCGAATTTTCGCAAAAGAACACGAAATCGCACACTACCAAGAAGCGCTCGACACGCTGGAACGAACATCGAACGGCGCTCTCCTGGGTCGTCTGCAGCAAGAGTGCTGTTTCAAAACCCGGATTCACGCCGAGCTACTCCTCGTAGACCTCTTCTACTGGCACCAATTCGAATTTATTGATGACGACTCATACATTGGATGTAGCAAGCCTGCTTGCTTCAACTGCTTCCAATATATTCTCGCCCACCCGGGAAACTTTGTTCTGCCAGCTTGTCACAACAAACTGTATCTGGCTTGGCGAACGCCAGATATTCTGGAGGAGAATGTGTCGGTCTCTGCTGCTATCAGGATCAGGGAAGCAATCACGAGTAAGATGAACTCGAGCATTCGAGCGGAGCTAAGAAAGCAGATTGATGGGAGGTATGCGAGGAAGGCGGCGCAGTATGATTCGGTCACGGGCACGAGCTCGTCAATTCAGGGTGGCATGTTGAAACCTCTAACCAACGAGTCAAAGGATGAAGAATATTCGGAATATGCCTCTGCTCAAGAAGATTCACCCAGTAGAAGGGATTCGCCTTCTCGGTATCTAGGTAAAGCCAACGCAGAGATAGGTAAGTTCACTAATTCCCTTTTGGCAGATGATAAGACACTCACGCCTTATTATGACAGATGATTCGGATGACGATTTGAGCTGGTATCGGTCTAGGATTCAGAAGATCCAGTTGCTCTAATAGAGATAATGTTACTCATCCCCAAATAATGGCCTTCTCTTCTGGACTCACAGCCCAGAAGGCATCCATGTGAACATGAGGGAACGATCATCGTCACGTCACAGAGTCAAGCCTACTCGCCACCCTATCCTCCCAACCTAACAAAGAAGTTCATAATGCGCTTCATTCAACCGCTCCGCTCTCACCAACCCGGAAACTTCGCCGTCCGTTCCCCGAGCATTTTTTATCTCCAGCCCAGAGCGTACGGAAGGTCATTTACCGGTAAACCAGAGAGGAAATCTATACTGAAGCCGGCAGAAGGGTCTTTGATGATTACTAAGAAGGCATGGATGGAGTCTGAAGAGAAATATGTCAACCTGCGCTTGGAGGACTGGAGTTCTGCTTCAGGTTTTACTAGAGTATCCTATTCTCGAAGGCGTGCGATGTCGAGAACCTTCATTCTTCTCAGAGTCAAAAACATCCTACTAACAAGTAATGGAAGCGTTAGAGGCGTAAGAGGACATGGAATTGGAGGAATATGCGAAGCGGAACCAACAAGAAGACGGTGCCAAAAGTCTAGACGAAAGTACTCCATGGCTCAAACATCATACCGGTTGGCCGACAAGATTCAAAGCAGACCACCCAATATCCTAGCTATCACCAAGAAACCGCTGTCTACTTCTCCCAGCAGTCGGCGCGCTAGGCAGACTACGGAACATATCACGGTGTCGGGATACGGTGGACTGGACAATTCGAGGAAAGATACAGCAGCGCTTTACTCCTGATAATCGCCCTCCTCAGCTTCCATCCGCTCTTGTGCCTCGGTCTCACGACTTTTGAAAAGCCTCTCACAGATGCAACCCCTTCCTCAGCAAATGCTGACAGGCGGCGTTTTTTAGGTTTGAGGACTGCACTGGCGGCTTATCCTGTACTCGCTTTTCGATTTCGCCTTCTGCATACGTGACCCGGATCTCGTGTGTCAAGATTACTCCTGGATATTCCATCGCAAGAGAAGCTGGTTCAACAACTCCATGTTTATCCTATATTCTGTAGAGCCACCAGTCTCTAGATATTCCTTCCTACAACACCTACAACGCCAGGCAGGCTTGCCATTGCTGTTGAGCACCATTTTGAGGTGTATGCTGAGGTCATTCACCGCTATCTCAACAGCACTCTAACCGAATCGCTACAGTCCTTGACGGCATCCTCTCACAGGAGTTAGAAGCATTCGTCTAACGTGTTCTCAAGCAATCAACCCAATTCCTCGGAACTCTGGGACACCGCCCGCGACATCGCTAGCCTCTTCCAGTGATCCCGGTCTCGTCTCAGTTCCTCGATCTTGTTCTCCAGGTCCTCCACTCGCTGCTGTTTCCTCTGCCTAGACTTGCGAGCAGCGATGGTATTCCGCGCCCGCTTCACGCTGACCATGTCGTCTGGGTTTACTACAATATCTGGAAGTGGCTTTTCTGTGGTGAATGGGGGAGGCGTGAGGGCTCGAGCGATGGACTTTCCTCCTGGTTGGGATATAATAGATGTTTCTCTTGCTGTGGTTCCTCTCTCAGTTTTGATATTTCTCTTGACTATGGCGCCTGCCTTGGGAGTGGTTTTTGAGCAGGTAGAATTTAATTTGGAAAAGAGACTTTCTGAGGCTTGTAATACAGTACTGTGAAGCTTCCGTAGATTAAACATATTTGTCCATCTCAAAGAGTCAGCTCATCCAAGTCTTATCCTATATCAACTTATTAAACTGTATAGCTACGCTCGGTGATGACTACTATTCCCATAACGCTGTTTTCATCAACGATCACTCTGCTAACTTTTGGATAGGGTAGTTTTCACCCTCTGGTTATTTCATCGGCTTCGAGCTCTACGTCTTGTCGCCTTGCTATCTGTATATATATTAGTATTTGAATCTGGTTGAGTTGTGATTAAAATAAAAGAGTATTACCATGTGGACGGCCTTTTCTCTTGATATCTTCTTGTTTCGCGTAGTTTTTGACGCTATAAAAATATCTGGGCTGGCATCTATGGAATTTCTTTTGTTCCGACATCGCCGGTCTGCTCCTCGAGACCGGGAAGGCACAAGTCAACCAGGAGGGCTACTTCTTCGGAAGTGCTCTGCAGGCAGCCTCTTCGCAGGGACACGTCGGGGTCGTGGAGCTGCTGCTGACGACGTACAAAGCCGATCCCAAGATCACGGCTGGTCGCCTGGAGACAGCCCTGCAAGCTACCTTGACTAGAACGAGTGATGGTTCTAAAGATTCGGATTCTAACCTTATCGTTGCGGCCCTGAAGAACGCAGGCATCGAGTTTCGCGAGAGCAGCACCGACGCTGACTGGCGCTCAGCTTACGTCCGCGTCCAAAGGTCAAGCCAAGTCTTCTTCAAGCAGTACATCAAGATATTCCAGATGCCAAAGGGGGAGGGGCTTTCCCAGCAGCAGGTCTTATTGGCCCCTGCACTTCAGATGTGGGACCTTCCTACTACCCAGTATCTAGATCAGTTCCTGCGCAGCATGGATAACGTATATCCCTACAAAGTTGCGTTACAAGAGACGTTGGAGGAGATCAAGAGAGTCCTCCCAACATTCGACGAGACCCGCGCTTACGAGCTGAGCCGGGAGAATTTCCTATACAAGGCTCTGTTCTAGAGCGGGATCGACTACATCTTGCAAGTAAGTAGTGCTCCCTTCCTCTGTTAAGCTACAATTCCTCTCGTTCCCATTTCCTACCCTCCTTCTCTGACCCTGTTCCGTCTTCTAAAATGTCCCACTCACTGACTCCGCTCCAAAAGTGTTTGGCTCCCTTGGTCTTACATGGCATTGTGAGCATAGAAGACATTATTGAACAACGGGGCTTACACAGCCAAGGGAAGTACGATGAATTTGAACACTTCCGCTTTTTCCGGGGCTTCTCACGGACTCCTTATTGGTTTCGGTTTGTCTCTAGCCTTCCCCCGTTGGACGTTTTACACAAGAACACATCATTGGGATTGACGTGGAGTGACGAGGATACGGACGATATCTGGAGGCGGTTTAGCCGATGGCAATACGAGTGGAGACACTATCCTGGATATCGGAGAAACCTAGACCTAGATATGAACACTAGCGACAAAATAGCCTGGAAATGTTGAGACAGCGGGAGCGGGAGCAGCAGCATCAGGGCCAGCATGGGGAAGACACGGCAGAAGATCCTGGAGGGAGAAGGGGGAAGGGCAGGACGAGGAGACAAGCAGAACGCTCGCCATCACCACCAGCAAAATTGGCAGACACAGCGGTGATAGTAAAGGGAGGGCGGGCGGACGATGGAGTCCCGGATGTGATAGAAGGTGGAAGACCCGGAGCCGGCGACGAGACTCCCATCCACCTGGTTGTTGGCGAACTCTTGTCGCTCGTGGAGGGTCTCGTGCGATTCGGGAAGCAGTGCGATCGCCTGCACGACGCAGTTCAGAAACCCCCACGGCGTGGCAGCAGCAGCGGAGGCGGGGCCACCGGCACAGGCACTCGCTCCTCGATGCAGACCCAAGCTGCGATTAGGGACCTGACGTTCGAGGTCTTCGCCGCCATGGCGCGCCTGGCCGTGGCCCTGAGTAGGGAGTCGTCTTTCCCATCGCCGGAACAGATGGTGCTCCTTCTCACGACCGTGCGGCTGCCGCGCATCACCAAGCTCGCGGCCGCCTGCGAGCAAAAGATGATGGATGACCGGATGGCAGGGTCTGGCTTTTCGCCTTCTGCAAACACCAACACCGAGCAGCTGGTCGACGACGTCGCCGCCGCTGTTGTCGACCGGCTCAAAGGCCTCCTTGGCAGGCAGGCGACCCAGATCGCCACCAACGGCAACTCTATCAACCAAGACTTGAACAGCTTCTCCTCGTCGAGCGAGTTCCAAGACCAGATCCGCGACGCTGTGCGCCATGAGGTCAAACTGCAAGCCCACGGCACTGAGACCGCATCGCTGCGAGAGAATGGCACGCCCCGGAGGAGATCACCTTGGCCCTGAGAGGTAATTAACACAAAAGGCGTGGCCAGGCCCTCCTAAGAAGACTTTTCATCTCTAACTTTAATTAACTTAATAATTAACTACTTCTTTCAAAATCTCTTAATAGCCAATAACTATAGTAACTAGCAGTCCTGCTAATCTAGAAAGAGGAATATTATGATTCGCTTTAAGAGGTTTACTTTTCTATAAGCGTTGTGAAAGCCAAGTGACAATGCAATAACGGTTCGAGCCAGTCTGGTTCGCCCAGCCCTGGAGGTGTGATGTATCTGGTGCTCCTCGCTACAACCTCGTGCCCTTCCGCCGTCTTCCGTGCAATCACAAGAGGATCCGGGTCGTCAACCTGCCAGATCGCGTCGCCAGGCCGAGTGCCCGCCGGGGCAAGGCCGATCATGCCGTTGTTATCCAGATATATTTTGGTGCGTGATGGGGGTAGATATCGCTGTGGAGATGCGCGCATAATGTATGCCAGTCTCCCAAGTTATCTTTCGAGCAGCACGGAATCGCCAAGCAAACGGTTCCAAGACTCGGCCAGGCTAAGAGGATCGCCGCCGTCGTCTGGCGGTCCATCTCCCACTATCTTCAACTGGACAAGCGCGTCTGCATCGAATGCTTCTCCGCCGATATACCACCATCCACCTCTGAGGGCCTCCCAACGAGGGAGGGATTGTTCGATGCACGACTCTAACGTATCCACATCTAAGTCACGCGAGCGTTCGTGCATTTGATTTGGCCATTTGCCAGGCGGTCTCTGTGATATGTTCCCCGGGAATGCTCGATCTTGCCACTCGATCTCTACGTCCCCTAGTATAGTCGAGATCGCATCCGGATGCTGCCCAAGATTTGGATTGCCCAGATACATCTATACCATCTTAAGGTATAAAAATTCCCCTAGCTAGATCAAGAATTAAAACGTAGCTAATGATTACAGCCGTTTCTCAAATTTCTCTTCCAGCAGAAATGTATAGATGATGGAACCAAGAAATTTCTGGGAAGGGATTCTCGACATTGTAGCCTGGGGTAGATTCGTAAAGGAAAATTCTTGGTCGCGAGCAGTGCCGTTGACGATGTCTATCAAAATCATTATATGCATACAGCCGTCTTTATAATCAAAATGCTCTTAGATGAAATGTGGAATGACATCTTGGCAAACTTCAAGAGCTGTCTTGCAGTAGTCAATAACCATCTAATTCGCATAGCAAGTACTCGCGAGGCTACCAAGTCCAAATAGCTTGTCCCAGGAATCTTGACACAAAGCGTCCTTGAATTTAACAAGGAGGGCACCCCCATCATTTATCTTCTTGAGAAATGAGATGGCCTCATGACTAGTCTCGGTCTCAGCCCCAAGCCATGCGATCACACAATAAACCTTACAATAGATTAAGCCCATAAAACAAACTTGATAATTCCGCTCCGCTATATCTTCTTGATTAATGCATATAGCACCAATCCAGAATATCCTTTCTTCTCCGGCCAGCCGAAATTGCTTGAGTGTTACCCACAATTACTAGCCTTCGCGGCTGGTCGACTTCGTGATTGGTCGACTTTTCGGGGGTGGTCGATCGATTAATGGTCGACTCGGTCGACAACTTCCTATTTCGCTTAGTCTGTTCGATTTCGTTGGTCGACACTTTGTTACTAGTCGACTTTTTAGGTGGTCGATTTTAGTCTAGTCGACTTCCGTCCAGTCGACTTTCAATGCAGTCAGCCAGCCAATTTCCAACTTCCAGCCAAAACCGTGCTTGATATAATGTCTGCATATGAGAATTTAAAAGTATTAATGTTGGAAAACAGCTGCAAATTTGTACAATGTCTTGAAAGGTCGACAGAATAGATTCCTGTCCCGTCAGCCTCACGCTGCAGCGTAAGTTTTGAACAGCGCGTTCGCAAGCCGCGAGAAGGCAGCGAATCACGCCGCAGAGGTAGAAGATACCAGCAACCTGAACATGATAATAAGTATCATCAATGCAGAAATACAAATCATTGGGAATGTGAGTATAGACTGGATCTCTGAATAAAAACTGTGGTCGACCTGGTCGATAGTCGATATTGCGCGCAAGCCTGAGTTCATGGGTAAGTACCCCGGAAATTTAGCGATGGACCACTAACGAGCCTAGGATCAAAAGTCTGTGTTTTTGGGGTCTTTTGCATACAAACCAACAACGCAAATAATTCAATACCCCAATGTTTAGTGATTAGAAGGAAAACTAATCAAATTCCTTCGTAGTAAGTAAATATAAATTTCTTTTTATTTATTGTTGTCGTATAATTCCAAAATTCCAAAATTGATCGAAGCCTATAGCGGGTTTGGTGAGGCTCGCTAAGCCCTGAAAATGGCCTAAAAACACGGACTTTGGATCCTAGGCTCGTAAGTCCACGTATCACACCTCAGAAAACCAGGCATTTCTGAGTGGAATCATTTGCATTTTAATTGAGTCTATCTTTGGAAAGATAATTACGGCTTCAGAGTTGTTATACAAGATTCAAACTATTTACTGCAGGATTTAAATTGTAGTAAAGTTGGTGCATTGGGTGTCAGTCGACCAGGTGCAGGCTTAATGTCTGCTGGGGTCGACCAGTCAACGGGACATTTCGAGTGATTTCAATTCTGACCTCAACCAGGAGAAAAATAACTGGGTAAGGATGCCCAGAGATAGGGTCTTCATATCAACTATTCCAAGTTACAGATGCACTAGAGGCATATCCAATATTGCAAAATAAGCCTGTAACCTGTCCCGTTTTCTTGTTGTCGCGTATCTCCGGTCTCCCAGAGATTACCATATAAATGCTTTCCTTGCACTCTGCCTGCTCTTCTTCCGGAACAAATTAGAATCGGAACTGCAGTTACATTTCCTATTTACACTCCGAAATTAAGACTTCGATAGTACAATGCAAATGGTTTTATGGGGTCACAGTACAGGTCGACCGCCCGCTACAGATAGCCGAGGTTGACGGTCAACACGCGACTAAATAAATTGTCGACTTAATCAAAAGGTCGACTTGTTATTATTGTAACCTTTTCCGAAAAGAAGCATCTCAGTGTAAATTTACAATATTTGCAACTGTATTTGGAGTCGTAGGATGCTTGGCTAGATGTGGAAGCGATATCGCTGTCCCTGCCGGCCGACTTGGATACCTGACTAAGTCGACAAACCCCTTCTGTTATTGAGCCACCAGCAATGCCAAACACGACCTTCCTACAACACTAACGTGTTATTGGATTGTGACTCGGCGAACCTACAGATTTTTGTCAGTATTTCCGCCGTTAATCGCCCACTTCCCCTCTTTTACAACAGGAAATGTCTCTGCAGATTAAGTAGAAACTATCTTCGCTGCATTGCTGCATCTACAATTCAATTTGCTGCCAGATATCCATGTAAATAGCGTCAATACATTCTGCCCCTTGGAGTCGGTCTGTCAGGGCACGGTTTTTGGTGATGAACTAGTGGGGTATAGGAGGAAAGTCGACCGAAAGTCGACTAAGAATGTCGATCAATAGAAGGTCGACCAGAAGGGAGTCGACTAGGAATATCTATTGGTGGAAGTTGATTAGTAGAAATCGACTAGTACTGAGTCCACTAGCAAAATCAATCGACCAGCAGAAACAGCCGACCATCCACCCAATTGGCCCTGCAAGCTACATCTCTCCGCACCATAGGAATTTTACAAACAATCTGGAACTGACGGGTATACTGGCTTGTGATAGAGCCCCATATTCCCTTATCCTAGCCCCCTTGACCCCGTACGAGGCTAATGTTAGGGATGACCTTGCCAGAGGCTTCATTTACGGATTTGATCTTCCAAATCCTTTTCGCGCCTTTGCCTCGGCCGGGAGGGGAATTTGTTGTGAGCCTTGAATTGTCTTGCCGCCGACCCCGCCGACCGAAGATAAAGTACGGCCAAGGCCGGCGTGACGAGCGGGAGACCATTGGACGGGCGGTTTCTGTCTATATTGAGTTGAACGAGATGCGAGAGCCTATTCGGGGGGATTCCTTTTTCGTTCGAAGAAAGTAAGAGTCTCTTTTGCAAATGACCTTTTCCCTGATTATTAATACTCCTTGTTGCTATTCTTCTCTTTCAAGTACAAGACATAGCGTCTTCCCCTTCTGGTAGATAATAAACATCTCAATGTTTTAATAACCTCGTCGCAGCACCACAACATTAGATTAGAGTAGCAATGCCAAGCGAGACTTTATTTTTCCATTCCGTATTCCTGTGGTTGCCAAGTCAGTATTTCTTTTTTGGTTTCATAAGTGCTTGAGCTCAGAATATTACGGGATTTCTGAAGTCGAAATTTGGGGGTATTGTCGATTAATTTTCTCTTTCTCTGTCTTCGCTTTCGGTTAGTAAGCTTGTCGTTCTTGCTCAGGCGCTAATCACCCCTCGGCTCAGTCAACTCGCCTGAGCTGCATAAGCAACTCACTCGAGCACCAAGATTTATCACATTGTCACGTGTTTTGACTTCTTGCTTTTGAACTAATTACCCTTTGCTTTAACCTCTATTCTTTTTTATTACTTTTATTAAATTTTAATAAAGATATTTTAAAAGCTTATAAATATATTTAAACTTTTTTTTTTATGAAATTGGCAAACAAACTTCAACAAAACGTGCTTGTATCTACCCTAACGCCTTTATATCACACCTAACATGGTGCCCAAGAGTTCCTCATCCTCAATTTCGTCCAAAGATAGTGCACCTGCCGCCTCTTCATTGAAAGGCTGCCTTCGCCACAGCTGCCTCCGGAATGCTGGCGAGAATTTCCCTTCAATTTTGAGGATTTTCTCTCGGCGCTGGCGGTAGTGGTCTCAAAGTCAACCCAAACGAAACTCTTGGTCGCTGAATTATACACCTCTCACCAACCATTCTTGCGTGAACTTCATATCTTCAAATCCATGCTTGTTGCCAAAAGTTCTAAAGGAGTCATTCAGACGAAGCACTCCCACTCGCAACCAGTAATCTTCCCTTCTTGCAACTAGGAGCAAGGAATAAAAGTCTTGCCATTTATTCGTCACCATTTGCTCCATCCTACCAAGCAGAATTCCCTGAGCAAGAGGGAATCCGTTTGTGTCTTTGGAGCAATCTTCGATGTCCTCGACGTTGGCAGTAGGTGAGAAATTGAACAATTCTGCTGAATCAGGTCTCCCAATGATAGCGACACATGGCCAAAGCTTTGCCACTGGGTTTGATCTTTCGTAATACATGATCTTTATTGTGGTTGACCAACCTCGGAGAAAAATATATGGCGTCAAAGCACTTGAATCTAGCGACATTGATGTAATAGATTTTAAGAAGGCAGACACGGAAGTCGAACCTTATCATTGAGTTCGACAGTAAGGTCGGTACCTGGCACAAGGTTATAAGTCCTATTTGACTCAGGCCAGCCAAAGTACATCAGCCTAGTGTGCCATCCGGTCCATGACCAACTTGGAAATCCAGTGCGCCGCTCTACCCTTTCAGTGAAGTACCGATCGATTTGTTCCCACTCAAGCCCCAAGAGGAAGATCTTCATTGAAGCCGGGTTGCTAGCGATTATTGGCACTCCCCAATGATGCTTAAAGGAAGGATCAAATTCGTTGAACTAGCGGAAGACACCAGTAAAAGCGTCCAAGATGTCTTTCGGGTATGTCAACTGGAGGTCAGAGTACATTCCGATAAGCTGATATATAGAGCCACGCCAAGGTGGTGAAAATACGGTGGATTTCCACGAGATTCTAAGGACGCCTAGGATATTTTCGCGATCGTCGATTGGCTGAGGAAGTTGTGATTTCGAGCATGTTAATGTTTCGCAGCCCCAGTCCTGGGCACAGTCCCAAAGAACCTGATCTTCAGCAAAACAAATCCTCCGCTTTGAGAGTAAGCTCTCTTGAAAGGTCCATCCCCGAGTTGCCCATGAAGAATTTTTGACAAAGCTCCAGGTCTGATCAAAAAAAGTAGTGATGGTAAAGTCGTTGATGTAGACACGCTTGTGAAGCAGACTTCTTTCTTTAGTGATGGCGAAGAGTCCTGTGGAATTGTCGCACCCAGTGGCTATGATGGTAGGTTCAGCTTCGGCATAGACTAGGTCCATTTGATGAAGTTGATGCAGGAAATCAAGTCCGGCGTTTTGCGTGATGCATATGGAATCCACCCACAAGTACTGGAGTCCAAGGGCCGTGGTGACCAGAATTGCGTCTTCGATTGTTTGAGGGAATTTAGCAGCGCCATCCAGCGGACGAGGTTTTACGGATGTTCCCCGTACGTAGCTCAGCGCGACAAATTGACACGAGGTTAGAGCCAGTACGACTTGGCGACTAATACAGTCGATGACATGTAGTTGAGTCAATTTCCGGTCGCTTCTTCTTATTGGGGTCATATAACGTCCATGCTCAGCGCGACATTTTTCCATTAACGTAGTGATAGAGTTCATGGATGAGAAGAACGGTTCGATGAGAGAAACCCGAGGTGTGAGATCAGAAAGTGGAGATCCCGCAGCTATGTCCAAATAGCATCCTGGTGGATAGAGAGAAGACGATTTGGAGCTCAAAGTATAATCGCTGATGGAAAGCGTTGCATATGTTCCACCAAGCTCTTTTATTTCAAGCTTTGGCTTCCAAGTTCTCTCTAGTATGGAAAAAGGCCCATCTGGAATTTTGATTCCTGCGACAAGAAAATAGCAGTGGGTCATGAAGTCGCACAAGCTGCAATCGAGGTTGTCATTGCAATCCCAGATCCAGTGAGTAAAGCCGTCAGATTTCTTTGAGAAGAAGCTGCTTTTTTTCGGTGACCCCTTGGAGGAAACAAGACTTGCCCTCGGATCGTCAGAGCAGTCGAGAGCATCCCCAGGTCCAAGTCTGAACAGCTCAAGCATAGCGATTGAGCGGGTTGCGCGAACATTTTGTATAAGCTGGACTCCAGTGTGAGTATCTCGCTATCTGCATAATAGTTTTGCATGTTTCCTCGAGCAACATTGAGCAACGTCTCCGAAATGAGACTGCACAATGCTGGCGCAAGGGGTCACCAAGGTCGCACGAAGGAACGCTGCTTACCTCAGTTTCCTCAGACCATAGACTCGTCTGTCAAGATGCGCTAGATCATTCTGGAACACACTCACGTGCCAAGGCACGCCAAAGGCTTTTGACGCCGTTGACAGGACAGTCGATAGCATCACCACAACTACAGTATTTTCTTTATGACAATTGAATCACTGTGGGAGAACAGCCAAAGATCAAAGGCACACTGGCTATGACTTCATAGGTTCCGCAATACGGTGCGCAGGCTTACTCAAGGCGTGCTCAGGATGCTCAGGCATACTCAGGCTCTACTCCAGCATGTTTACCCTTGGCTCAGGTATGCTCACCTTTAGCTTAGGTTAAAGTAGCAGTTGCTCACGTCTGCAGAGTAAAATGGAGCTAGCGAAAGGGAAAATTAACCCTGAGCCTAGGGGCATCTTAATCTTTTGAGATCTGACACTCGTCCGCAATATCCCACCTTCTGACGCGCTTCGTAAAGCCTCAGGCACCTTAAGGCTTGCAGTGATTCAGGCACGTAGGGTAACACAGCAAATGCTTTGTGTAGAGTGACGTGATCATCGATACTCACCTAACCCTCGTCCCCGTCATGTTTGAAGGCGATGGCTGAGGTCACGTCTGGAATGAGCACTTATGCTCGCGATGATAGCAACACGTTCTCTGCTACTATTATTGTATAGACGGAAACTCGAGAGGAGAGGTGAGAAGAAAAAGAAGGTTGAAGGAAAAGATGTGCGAGGCGTTTCGCAGAGCTCGTGACCAGTGGAACCGAAGTCGGTATATTAAGAAAGATTTTCTACTAATTTGAGCATTGATTTATCCTAAATAAAAAGCTTAAGGGCTATAAGATTTTCTTGAAGCAGCCTTGCTTTACTAGCTATTACTTATATGCTGAACAGGGTTCAGATATAGCTTCAGAGAGGATAATGAATATTTTATTTTATTTCTCGCATCTTTCAGAATATCGAACCGTCTTAAGACTTTATCAATGGCTTTCTCGCATATAATGTCCATCTGTATCAAGTTAATAATTGATTGGATTGCTGGCTTAAATGACTTACATTGGCAAATACGCATGGATTTTTGTGTCCCTTATGTCCTTCCTCACAGGAACCAAATACGCCTCCACTTCATTAGACGTCATTCCTAGCACACGAGTGAATAGCGCCATGACAATGCCAGATATTCCCCTGGACAGATTCTCGCACATCCACATTCCTATTCTTTGTTAGCCAAGTACCTTCATATAGCCTCATGACATACCCAGTTCCTTGTACTTGGGATCCTTGGGCCAACGATTCAATGGCCAAGTATATTTGGTTAAGACAATATCAGTGAATCCCACTCTCTCCATCTCAGACTCGTAGCGCTTAGCACTGTCCAAATCCCGCCCAATCTTCGCAGCCACCTCTCTCTGGAGCTCAGACCAAACATAAAGTGCTGAATCGGGTTTCATGGAGTCATCATCACAGAGTATCGGGAAGCACACATCGCTAACTTCGATATACCCACCAGGAGAAAGGTTTCTACATCGGTCAGTAATTTTATATGAATAGGAAGCAAGTCCTTACTCGAAGGCCTGATCGAAGAACTTAGGCCAATTGGCAAACGATCCAGTCATCATTCGACAGTGAATGAAATCAAACTTCTCTCTGAAAGTCCATGATGCTTCTAGGTCGTCGATTTCGAAAGTGAGATTTGGCGGGATGCTTGACTGCGTTAGTATCAACTCACAAGCGGGATTAGGAACGTACAATGCTGGCTGAATGGGACTGAGATCGATGCCAAGGATCTTTGTTTCGGGGTGCTCGTCAGCTGGATCTGTTAGTTCTGACGACGACCTTTAAGAAACTCCTCACCATAATCAATTGCCCAGATTCCTGTCCCAGTTCCAATATCAAGCACCCGATGGATCTGAAAATTCGGATCGATGGGGCAAGTCAAAAGTTTACCGCCGTAAGTCAAGGAGTACATGTGATGCTGTAGGTCTTCGCTTTCATCAGCTGCCAGCCCTTTGCCATGGCTTCGTCCTTACCCAATCGATCATTTTCACCCTGGGACAGTCAAAACCCCGTCCCGATTTTAGAAGCACTAATACTCACCTCGTCATTCGGAAGTACGTATGCTATTGCATGTTAACTCGGTCATCATAAGAATAGCATGCAACTCACTCCCTTCTTTATAGGCATGGTAAGTTCTTCCATTTTCTTCCCGATGCTTTAGAATGCTTGATCCGATCGATGTCGTTGAACTAGCAAGGCTCTCTCCCTTGTTTTGTGGTAAATATATTTTCTAAAATAACGCGATGGATTTTGTCCTTACATCTGAAAAGACTGAATCGTTATCATAACGATCGTCAGCCTGGTGGGGTAGTCAGAAACGTCAATATTTTATTTTACCCCACATTTAACTCCTACCTCGGCCTCCAGAGCTGTTTCTTGGTGAGTGTTTGACATGTTCAAGACCTAGAGGCTGAAATTGGGCATCAACCTGGCCTAGAAAATGGTCTGCAAAACAGCAAAAAGCAGGCACTCGCCTCTATATATGGTACGAAGGTCCCCGCAAAAAGTGTTGCATATTTAGTGGACGAGTCCACTTTAGTGGGTGAAGTCCGAGCCTGTAAGATCACTCCACCAAAATTTCAACGTATTGGCAATGAATCTACAGGCTCCACTTTCCTATTTAGTCCCTATTGCTACGCTGACAGCGCCATTGTTTCAGGGGGCTTAAAGCGCAGCGCCCCTTATCAATATAGTGGGTCTACAAGGGAGTTGACCATTCAGGGGCCTACAGGCTGCTACAGGCTCTCACTTCACTAAAATTATGCTCATCCACTAAATATACAATACTTTTTGCGGGGACCTTCGTACCCGGCAATTGCCTTCCGCCTGTGGAGACGCGAAAAGCCGTCTCCACAGGCGGGAAAAACTTTGGTGTTCTGCCCAAACGCGGTGTGAAAACATAGTAACCCCTCCTCCCCTAGGGTGGGGGGAGCTCCGACGGGCGTTGAGCCCGATTCTGGCCGAATTGCAAGCGAGACTAACAACCAGCCTCGATTTGCCGGTCGCGTTGCCCGCACGATTGTAAGAATCTCGGCCGCGTGGCCGGGAGGAGGGAGTCGGAACAACTTCCGTGATTCGCGCGGCTCCCCCAAAATATGCCCGGTCGAGACCAATACATGGCATGGCGCATGGTACATGGTGCATCGGCGCACATATCCCATTCGGATGAACCCGCATAACCACGGCAGCAGATAAATGTCATGTCAATACTTAACGATACCGACAGTATGGTTATCATATTTTCGAGACAACCTTTTCTTTTTCCTCACCTGTTGCATTTCAACCTGCGCTTTACCAACATTCACTCCGCTGCTTTGTGTCAGTCTCAATCCACCTGACGCGATTCAGGATGACAGTTGTCCTGGCCGTCGCCGATCACCTTCTACACAATTGGAAGGCGGCGTTCAAGACCTTGTTCGCCCTACTCGGCTTCCTCTACGCGGCATACTCCATTCATGTTTGGTATCGACTGAGACACTTCAAAGGACCATTCTCCTCGGGCTTCTCGAGATTTTGGCTTGTTCGTAATCATGCAAATGGGCGCACCTATCTTGAATTATTGGACGTGTGTAAGAAATATGGTGCGTGAATATCTATTTAGATAAAGGCAAAACAGAATGGTGACATAGCTCAGGTTCGATTGCCAGAATTGGTCCAAATGAATTGGTCACTTGCGATCCCGATTACTTGCGACGCATTTGGGCGGTGAGGTCACCTTACAAACGTTCCAATTGGTATATTGGAATGCAGTTCTCTCCTGGCCATGACAATATCCTCTCGACGATGGATGATGATTATCACAATGTTCTTCGTTCGAAAATGGCTGCGGGTGTATGTCTGCCCCTCTACTTAGCGCTCAGCAATAACGGTGTATAGTACGCTGGGAAAGATAATGATCATCTCGAGCAAACGATTGATGAGAATGTAACGGCTCTTATCAAGTTGATCGAGTCGAAGTATATCTCGACAAACACTGACTACAGACCGGTGGACTTTGCTCGCAAATCACAGTTCTTTACTCTCGATGTTATCTCGTCTATAGCATTTGGGAGATCGTTCGGAGATCTTGTTTCTGATTCCGATAATCATACATTCGTTGGGGCGCTTGAGGAAGCTGGTCCTGCCATTATGGTGGTTACGGTTCTTCCTTGGATTAGCACGCTGTTACAGTTGCCGTTTCTCAAAGGCGTGATGCCATCGGCTGAGGATAAGATTGGCCTGGGAAAAGTCATGGGGCAGGTCCTCTTATTCGGAAGAGGAGCAAGAGCTGATCAGTAATAGCATAGCTAAGGAAATCGTCGGCGAAAGATTCGGCTCAGATAAGAAAGTCAAGCGAGACATTCTTGGATCATTCATTGCTCATGGCTTAACTCAAGACGAAGCTGAAAACGAATCAGTCGTTCAGATGTAGGTGCGCCTTCGTTAAATGAAGTTATTGCTTACATATCTAGCATTGCGGGGTCGGAAACGACAGCAACGGCCATTCGGGTCATAATCTTATTCCTCATAACCAACCCCAACATACTCAACAAATTCCTGGATGAAATATCCACCATCTCACCCTCATCAATTATCACAGATTCGGAAGCAAAGAAAATGCCTTACCTTCAAGCAATAATCAAAGAGGGTCTCCGAATCTGGCCACCAATCACTGGTCTCATGTCGAAAGCCGTCCCCCCTGGAGGTGACGTTGTTAACGGTCTCTTTATTCCCGAAGGCACGCAAATTGGCTATTGTGCATGGGGAGTGTTCCGGAACGAGGAAATCTGGGGCGAAGATGCGAATGAATTCCGGCCTGAGAGATGGATTGAGAATAGCCCAGAGAGATTGAAAGAGATGGATGATATATGGGGATTGATTTTTGGCTATGGCAAGTTTGCGTGTATGGGAAAGACCATTGCGATGATTGAGTTGAATAAGGTTTTCGTTGAGGTTAGTTGTCTACATATTGGTTGGAACGAGTACTAATTTCTGTAGCTTTTGAGACGGTTCGAGTTTACGATTATTGATCCTACGAAACCATGGGACAGCAAGTATGTTACTCTAACGCATTTCATGAGTAAAGCTAACTTATGACGGCAAAAGGTGCAATGGGGTATTCATTCAATCTCAAATGTGGATGCGTGTAAGGAAGAGGGAGAAGATGCTATAGATGGTAAATGTAGATATGGGCTTGAGCCAAATATAATAAATGCTTTTCATGTTAGTAGGTAATAATCCCAAAGAGCCCAATAAGTGAATTTCCGTAAGGCGACGGTTTATTCTATGACTAGGTTCCGGCAAACCACCGGTTTTCTCGCCGTCTTCCTCTTTACAGAAGGCAATTGTCTATTGTAGCACACCTTGACTTGCACTCGCCATCGGACGTCAAATGCATTGAAACTTCCCAGACGAAGAAGAACCTAGAATGCTTCTTAAATCGCATCCTTCATGACAGTAGAGAATCTTGCACGCAGTACAAATCAATCCCCACAATGCTTGCCTCGAGAGCAGTTTCGAAAGCACCGAGCTGCCAGACTTCAAACTGAACATCCGCAGAATTAATGGTCAGACTTTATTACAAGGATTAGGAGAATTACAATAAAGCATCTAGAACCAATACATACTCGGCTCATGAGAAACTCATCGATTATCTGAATATTTTACAAGCTCCACAAAAAGTCACTGCGTGCTCATTCTTGGGAAACCCCATGAAAGCTATCCGATAGTCCTCATAGTTTCGGGCTTACACTTGTCAATACCTGATCAAACTTCGTATTATTCGCTGGAAACCACGGACTCATCATCTCCACGGGCGCAGATGGCTTCGGTGGGTCGCAATCATTTTCCCAAGCCATGAATCCCGGGTCATTTGCCGGGACACACGACATCTGGTCACCTGTCCCATGGAAATACAAGGGGCCCGCTCTAGCATTCAGTATCTCCGGCCTTCGTTCTGTGAGTGCTATTGGATTGCTATCTGGGACACGCTCTATTTGTGAGGTCAGTCTTACAGCTCGAACAGCGAGGGAATTATTCCTTTCTATTTGATGAATGATGGAAAGGAAGAAGAGAGAATGGCCACATACCAGGCTTACGACATATCCAAAATGTAATACGTAGAAACCCGTGTACTCTGTGCTGAGGTCTTGATTCTACATTAGTACCAAGTGTAGGATCTATTGTTGTAGTTGAACCGTCGTGGGGGTTTCCTCTATTGTTATAATTAGTTTTTATTTAGGCTTTTGTTCCTACCCGGACCAGAATCCGGCCTGAACAGTGACCTTGGACAACTCAAAGACCAAGGGGAAGGGTATTGTGCGGGGTAACAGACCGAATCACTACTAAGTATTCCCCCTGATAACTTGCATCGAATTGATTTAAGAGCTCCCGCTCGCTTTCCTTGAGAAGTCTGCAGAGGCCGTCTAATATAGGTCTATTTTGACGCTGGAAATGATTTTAATCTAAAGGGAGAATCTTCAGTCGGCTTTGAGAAGCCATTAACAGTTCATGAACAGTTCATGTCACAAGTGTATTAGGAGTAACTCACGGAGAGAAAAGCATGAGATGAAACTGAGCAAAATCAGTGGGAAATAAAGATCTCGCACAGAAACTTATAATTACGGCTGGGGTTTGTGTACAAGACGTTGTGACAGAAATTTTGCATTGAATGATTGAGATTAGCTGGTTTACAGACCTTTTGGGACAACGAAAAGTTGTTTAACGAACAACCAACATGACACGGCAAAGGAATGAAAAGCAACAATTTTGGATTTGTCTGCAAGGCGTTCGAGAGTAATCTTCAAACTGTATTGATGGTGAATGATATTTTGGTCATTTGAACAAATATTTACTCTGCCACAAATTTGAAAACAAATCACGAATCAAATCAAACAGACCGCAACCTCACTCATCAAGCCGTTTCCTAAGACAGGTGTTCTTCATCTGCATCACAATTGATTCATTCCCGGTATGGACTATATGGCACATTGTAGATTCAATCATGATGTTCGTTCTATGATCTGGTGAATCCACGCAGTTATGCGATCCCGTCATGAGTGACTTGTGTTTGCGTTTGCTCGTTTGTTTGCCTTCCTAGACCTCACAAATTCTTCCAACTTTCAACTTCCAACTTCCTACTTCCGACTTCCTACTTCCACATCTATATCCACTTCCAACACTCAACTCTGCGAAATTCCTACTCTTCTTCCTCTCGATGGCCCCGGCATCAGATTCGGAGTCGCAGTCACCGGCATCAGCACCAGCTATCTCTCCTGCTCTCACGGCGTCTCCTGCCTCCCCTCTCTCCTCCACGGACTGCTCCACAGCTTGCTCAACCTCGATCCCCTCGCATCCCATCAACAACTATAATTGCCAAAATCCTCATCCCACCTGGACCGGTGAAATTGTCCCCGACCACGATCAAGAAGCCGAAAACATCAACAAATACGTGACCGGCGGATTCCACTTTGTGTGTCTGGGCGAGATTCTTGACGAGAGATACACCATCGTACACAAGCTGGGCAGAGGCGGCTATGCGATTGTTTGGCTGGCTTGGGATCCGGTAGAATGCTGCTACGTTTCTCTCAAGATCTGCTGCGCCTATACGGAACCAGAGACAGAGAAAGCTTCTTCAGAACTCGCCATCTATCAGCATCTCCAGAACTTCGACTATGCAAACCACTTCATCTGTCCCTTACTGCGACATTTCTATATCACCGGTCCCAATGGTACACATCTCTGCATGGTCTTTCCCGTCGCGGGTCCAAATGTCCGTGAAAAATGCAGAGACTCTAATCGAGACCCGAAGATTGAATCAACAGTTGCGGCACAGCATTTCGGCCGTCAGTTAGCTCACGCGGTTGCTTTTCTCCATGCCGTTGGTATTGTTCATGGAGGGATGTATTGTAACAGAAGCAACATCGTATCTTCACTTAGAAATCTAACCCTTCTTCCAGATCTCAACGCTAACAACATTCTCACCAAACTCGAATCCTTTCCCACTTATCCCCTCGACGAACTCTACGACGTCATCTGGCCCCCCAACCGCCTCAAGCCCTACGGCTACCGCCATGTCCCCGAATCGACCGCCGAATACGTCGTCTCTCCTGCTTGCCTCAGCCATCTCCCCACCACAAACACCATTCTCATCATCGACTTTGGCGAAGTTTTCTTCATTGACAATCCTCCAGCCCGCGGTCTCCACACTGCATGGGCTTTCCGCGCCCCGGAATGTGCTTTCTTGCAAGAAAAGTCCCCGGCGTCGGATATGTGGGCTGTGGGATGCTTGTTGTACCTCTGGTTTAACGGCATCAATTTGTTTGCGGAGGACTCTCTCAAACGTGTCATTCCATTGTGGATCAGAGAGCTTGGCCCGTTGCCGGACAAATATTCTTCTCGTGTTGCTAAGATTATTGATGTCAAGGAGCCGATGAAAGATAATTATGGGACAGTTGTAGATGTTTCTCTTGGCCCTCAATTGCGAAATACGATTGTGGAGGATTTCAACTGGGTCAGCGAATATAGCAGGCCGACAACCTTGTCCCGCGAGGAATTGATCGAGAAGACACATGGCGTCTTCCCTCGATCCATACCAGCGCTGGGAACTTATGTCTGCACTTTTTCTGCGGCCCGCAAGTCGGAAGCTTCGGAGCAAACGCAACTGTCGTTCACAATCGCTTCATCAACCTCCAACCCCACGTCTTCATTACCAGCACCACCGCACAACACCTCCGACTCAGCCCTCCAACACCACATGGCTCGCCTCTCTATTCAGAACCCAGACGGAGACCCAAAAGAAGCCAAGCTCGATCCCTTAATAGCCGACTTCCCCGATCTCATGGCCCAACTCCTGGACTACGACCCCCGGAAACGCATTCCGGCTATCGCGATGTTGGAACACAAGTGGTTGAAGGGTGATAATGGGGGTGTGATGCCGTGGGGTGTGAAGCTGGTGTCGAGTGTTGATGGGGAGGGAAAGGAGAACGGAGGTAAGGAATGGGTGTACTTTGAGACAAAATAATGGCATGTTAAGGGTGATGTTGGGGTGGTGTAATCGAGATTGTGGTGAGTAAGGTCTGGAGGTTTTCACTCCTGACGCGAGAATATCTTTGGATATGCATGTGGAAGCTTTCGACCTCGCATGGGATTGAGGAGAGCGAGAAGTGTTGACCTGGAGCCGGAGTTGGAGACCATGGAGATGTGGAAATAATCCTCCGCTGCCATGCTTCTCTCAGAAGTCAAGAAAGATGCAATTAATCTTTGCAACTGTGCTAGTCTACCATTCTGCCACCGCAGTGCAATTGTGACGGCAAGATAATAAACATAGAGCAACAACCTTCAATAAAAAGATTTTCAACTCTACTTCCTTTCACAACGCAATTATTCTACAACAATTATGCACTTTTTGTCCACGATCATGCTCGTGCCAACCAATAAGATGAGGACAGATGGGATAATATCAAAAGTGTAATACTAGGTATTTCTAAAGCATAGCAAACTGAAACAACTCATGGATCTCTATTTTTCGTTTCTCCTCTTCATGTATTAAGCATGCCTAACATCAATAGCATGTGACTTCAAACCGCAATTATTGATGCTGCTGTAATTTTACTGCTTGATCTAGGCAATAAGGTGCACCTGGCCCTTGTCGTCGGCAAGTATCTGAGTGCAAGGTCGCCACCATTATCTCATATGGAGAATTTCCAACTTTCAGGCGGAGTTGTAGGAATGGATGACCGGCTGCTATGATACCCAGACATCGTTGTGCTCTTTTCTCGCTGCTAGTATTGCTTTTGTCGAGAAGTCTTCAACTGCAGGCTCATAGTTGATCAATGCTTTCTGGTATACTGAGAAAGCTAGATTGACATACAACGGACATAGATTGCACGTTTCTTTTGTTAAAGTCGAAGCTAAGAATGATGTTTGTGAATTCTTGCATATTTCCTGACAACCAGAGCCTGCCTTCAGTTCGACCCCTCTGTTCCTCTCTGCCACGGCGGACAGTATGATGATTCCACCGAGCTGGAGTACAGTTGCGACTTTTAGAGGCCTTGCATATAAATTTCTACATCCACGCGTCTCCATAGCCGCTCTTTGCACCTCTCGAGTAATCTATTCCGTAACCTTATTGATCTTGTGATCATGCTGCACCAGATCCGATACTGGTTACTGCCAAAGCGTTATGTGGTTTCAATTATCCACTTTCCAAAAACCGATCCCTGTAGAAGGGAAAGTGGCAGCAAGAGGCAAAAACGGATAAAGCGGTACAGTATAAATAGTAGTCCCGCCAGAAGGATGTAAATAGTATCGTATAGTCTTGGTAACTGAAAATCTAGTAACTTTCAACGTTCCATCAAAGGCGACGGATAGCGAAAGAAACTAGTAGCTCCCCTAATCTCTCTGGCACGTGGCCTGAGACAAGTCATTACGGTGCAGCGACGAGGAGTTGAACAACACAATCAGCCTAATCAGTTATAATAAGATATTGCGTTACCTCAAGCGGAATTTATCGTCCTGGACTGGCAATGGTTCATTTCCGTAAATGTCCAGGCGAGGGTAAGTGAGGTTGCTTTCGGTCCGTCCTCCCCACTGGCGTTCCCTTAATGAGGGATGACTGAAGAATGATTATGAATTAGGAAAAGATGCTATGGATGTCCTGGTAGTCTTTAGAGTCACTTGTTAAGCCACATTTCTACTCACCTGGTGTGTTCTGCAGTATCTCTCTCGTGACCAGGGGCAGCTCTTGCTTGCTACCTAGAATAGGGGCTGGCTCGCTTAAAGCGGGGTAGAGAAATACCCCGCATTCGCCACCGCAATAATGCGGATTGGTCATGGCAGTCTGGAATTATCTTTCAGTTAATTTGCCAAAGTCATCTGGAATATATTGGTGGCATGAAATTGGTGGCCTGAAACAATACAAACAATGATCCTAGTAAGAATTAGTATAGGTACTTCACTTGGGGAAGTTTGTTTACAGATGTTTCGCAATCATCGTAGCGACCAAGCACTGCATGAAAGACGGGTCTTGTCCACTAGCGCTACAGGTTTCTAGCATCATTACGATGAGGCTGTTGATACCGGTGACAAAAGTGTCACTATAATCTAGGCTGTCTAATAATGACAGCAGCAACATCGTCGTCACAACGATCCAAATAATATGGACCCCAACCAGACAATAAAGAATAACAACTCTCGCAGCGATCTCACGCAATACTATTGAATGCAAGCTAATAAAACCTATTGTCAGGGGTAAATTTGTTGGTATACAAGAAAGGGGGCCAAGTCTTGGGATTAAATCTTTGGCCAATTCCCAAGATGAAGCTCAGGAAAGTAACATGTACCGAAGTTGCTCACAAGAGTACCCCATATTCTAGATTTCGTCGCAAATGGACCCGGGATCGTTGAGATTTTTATATGGTATTACGCCCGGGGAAGTCAGACTCGTGCGTGCTGGTCAGATGCTTCCGATAGCACGGAAGTCTCGGAAAGAACGTATAGAACAAAGGACGTGCCTTTGCGAAGCAGAGTCTATAGTAGGATGCTGGAAGGGAGACAGAGAAAGTTACTATGGCCAAGAGGAGCAATGAACTCCGGGCAGCAATAATTTTGGTAATCACACGTCCTACTCGGAAGATGCTCATGCTAGTAGGATTTCCTCTTGACATTGTATCGTCGATAAACATCATAATATTTTTAGGAAGATTACACAAATCGATCCCATAATCGATCAGGCTTCAAAAAGAGAACTAGAAGGACATAATCAAAGCGCGAATTTGTCCGTCCTTAAGAGCTAGAAAGAGAGCTTCAGAATTGCGTAGATCTACGCCTCACTAACTAAGGTAACTTGTCTTGTATGATAACTATTCATGGGCTTCTTGATTGCAACTGGTGTTCACTACAATCTTTCCAGTCCCAGCTGGTTGCCCAGTCCAAATATTCAAACGGCAGAACTGCACTATCCATCTTCCGCCAGTTTGCACCGTGCCGCAACGAGTCCTTCCCGTCTCCGTATTTTATAAATGCGCGTGAGCTATTCCGCCAGTGGCAGTATCGCTTTTAGTAGCACTATGAGCTCAGCAAAGAAGTGCGCCCAATATAAGAACGAAAGTTTGCAAATCGAAAAGGATGTTTCGAGATGGAAAGACGGTAGCCTCAGAATTCAATTTTTCTTTACTTTGATGGGTTTGAAATTATTTCGTAGACTCATGTTGGCGTGCGGTTGCAGGCGAGCTGGGTAGACGAATGTGTATTAATTCCAGCAATGAGGAATTGGGTCCTGATATCTCGGTGAGGTTTTTGATTGAGAAGGGATATACCAACGGCGGCTATTTGCAAGTTAGGGAAATGGGCTGTAAATTGATTCCCCGCCGGTGAGCATATTTAACTTAGGGTTAGGGTTCCGCACCTAGCTCCTCCTTTTCCTCTAGAGACTCTCGCCATAAGTACCGAAAACCCGCGTCACCCATATCAGGGGGCAAGAATGTTTGAAAACATAGCATAAAATCAGAAAATACATGAGAAAAAATGTGGTGGTCACATTGAGAGACTCTCACCAACCTCTTTCTGCCCGACGCAGCCGTTGGTCATTGGGCTAGTATAACGCCGAGGTAGGCTGCGCACTGGGCCCTCATTTCCATAGGGTTCTATACCCTACCCCACTCTATTCTGCAAATAGGATAAAGAGTTTTAATCTTAAATTCCCTATAAAGATTTTAAATGCATTTGGGGTTTTATAAGAATATATAAGAAATAGACCTTAAAAGGGCTAGTGGATATAATTTGTCCTCTTTGAAGTCCGAATCTAATATATAAAGAATTTATCCTAAAAAATAACCCGATTTCGTAGTTTATTAAATAATTTTTAATATATTCTAACTAATCTTAATTA
>Ga0247778_1000560_pt1 | contig 40173 bp, 43 predicted proteins | sample UWRJL049202B5_FD_179939 | JGI IMG/M metagenome (GOLD analysis project Ga0247778, IMG submission 179939) | Plant litter microbial communities from Arlington Agricultural Research Station in Wisconsin, United States - UWRJ-L049-202B-5 | ecosystem: Environmental > Terrestrial > Plant litter >...
GGTTGCTGACACTTTTCTGCCCAAACCCCTCCAGTTCCCTGATCCGGTCGAAGGGCAGGTGGTATATGCCGGGGAGGTCCTTCAGGAAGCCCAGTTCGAAGAACTTACGGGTATTGGCATCCCCAAAACTGCGGATATCCATGGCATCCTTACTGGCAAAATGAATGATACGTTCCACTACCTGGGCCGGGCAGTTGATATTGACACAGCGCCATACTGCCTCTTCCTCCGGTTTCTCCAGCCGGTGACCGCAGACGGGGCAAAGGGTGGGGAAGACGATGGCCGTTTCCCCCCCTGTCCGCAGTTCCGCCAGGGGTTTTACAATATAAGGGATCACATCCCCCGCCCGTTCTATCAGGACCTGGTCCCCGATCTTCAGATCCTTTTCCCGGATCACCTCTTCATTAAAAAGGGAGAGTGAGCTAACGGTAACCCCGCTGAGGGCAACCGGGTCGATCTTCCCAACCGGGGTGACACTGCCGGTCCTGCCTACCTGGAATTCTACATGTCGCAGGAAGCTGGTGGCCTGCCGGGCCTTGAACTTAAAGGCGATTGCCCAGCGGGGATGATGGGTGGTCATACCCATCCGATCCTGCAGGGCAATGGAATTCACTTTGATCACCATGCCGTCTATTTCGTAAGGCAGGGTATCCCGCTGCTTTTCGAATTCATGGCAATAGGCCAGGACGCCCTGGATACCCTTTACGATCCGTCGCTCCTTTTGCGGGCTGCGGAAACCGAGATCCCACAGCATTTGTAAACAGCCGCCATGGGTCTTCAGCGCCCGGTGTACATGGGCGTCGCCGGCCGGCTCGTCCCCGGGAGGGGAAAGATGTCCATCCGCCATCTGCCATCCTTCGACAGTGGTAAAATAGCTCACATGATAAAGGAAGGCCTCCAGGTTGCGGCGGCTGACCTCCCGGGGATCCTTGATACGGAGGGAGCCTGCCGATGCATTCCGGGGGTTGGCAAGGGGCGGGAGGTTCTGCTCCGCCAACTGGGCGTTATATTTGGCAAAATTATCCTTGTTCATCAGGACCTCTCCCCGGATCTCGATATTCTGTACCCCGTATTTGGAGAATTCGGCCTTCAGCGGGACACTGCGGATCTGCCGGATATTGGTCGTGATCTCGTCTCCCGCTACCCCGTCCCCGCGGGTGACCCCCCGCAGCAGCAGGTCATTTTCGTAGGTGAGGGAAATGCTGGCCCCGTCAAACTTGGGTTCGACACAATATTCCACCTCGTCCAGACCCGTCAGTTCTCTTGCCTTACGGTCCCAGTCCAGCAGGTCCTCCTCATTATAGGAGTTCTCCAGGGACAACATAGGCACCAGGTGCTGGACCGTGGGGAAATCCCTGGTAAGCCCCGTCGTTACCCGTTGCGTGGGAGAATCGGAGGTGACCAGCTGGGGGAAGGCGGCCTCGATTTTCTCAAGGGCCTTGTAGAGGCTGTCGTATTCAGGATCGGCGATCAGCGGATCATTCATAATGGCATACCGGTATTCGTGGAAGCGCAGGACCTCCCTCAACTCCGGCAGATCGGCCTTTCCGGGAGCCTGATCCCTGAAACGGGCCAATAAGGAATTGCTCAGCTTTTGTAGTTGATGGGTCTGTTCGGAAGAATACATACGAGGGTTTTAGTCCTGTAAAATTAAGTGAATCGGAGATCAGAAAATCTTAAATTCGTGGTTCTATGATCCCTAAAACACCAGCTAACGAGGCTTCCGTAACAACCGACAGTGCTACTGCCAGTCAAAAAAATATTAAGACCATTTTGCAACAACTGGAGAGCGATGGCATCATTGGCATCTCTGTGGACTGTGTTATTTTCGGCTTCGATGATAATGAACTGAAAGTCCTTTTGATCAAATCCGACCTGGCAAAGTTCGATAACAAATGGTCTCTTCTCGGAGACCTGGTCAATAACCATGAGGACCTGGACCAGGCTGCCTACCGGATCCTGAAGGAACGCACCGGAATGGATGATGTCTACCTGGAACAGGTGAAAGGATTTGGGGAAGTGGGACGGCACCCGGCAGCCCGGGTAGTCACCATCGCCTATTGCTCACTGATAAATATCGAACATCATAAATTAAAGATCCTGGATAATGAATTGCACTGGCACCGGGTCACTACACTGTCGGATATGGCCTTCGATCACCGGGAAATTCTCGATGTGTGCTACGAGTGGCTGCAAAAAAGGATCCAGGAACATCCATTAGGATTTAGTCTTTTGCCCAAGCAGTTCTCTCTCCGCGAATTGCAAAACCTCTATGAGGCCATCCTGGATGTCAAACTCGACCGCCGCAATTTCCGGAAAAAATTCTTCTCCATGGGTCTGCTGGAGGACACCGGCGAACTGGAGACCGATGTTCCCCACCGCCCCGGCAAACTTTACAAATTCAACTACGACAAATACCAGAAAAAGGAAAGAAAGAAATGGTTCGGGATTGACTTTTAACGTGCAACGGTCCGTCAGGGATGGCTGTCATATTAATAAAATATAGCCATGCGATCCTATATGCTTCCGCGCCTTCTCTTATCCCTCATCATTGCTGCGATCCTGCTGGACGGTTGCAGCAAGAGCAGCCCTGCCGCCAATACATATTTGATCGGGAAATGGCGCCTGTCCTATACCAGCGGCGGAATAGCCGGGACCACAAAAAAGTACTCACCCTATACGGCTCCTGTTCTGGATCTTCGAAGCGATAGTACCTATCGCGCAACGGCTTCCTTCAAATTACTGGAATCGGGCACCTATAGTCTCACTGTTATTAATACGATGGATGGAAACGATACGCTAATATCGTTTCATCCGGCCACGAATACGAACAACAGGTCCGGTCACAAGTTCATGGATCGTTTGACTATCTCCGATGGTTTTATGGATGGCTTTACGGATGTTTACCTCAAGATCCCCTAACAGCTTATTGCACATCTTTCTGGTGATCGATGATAAACTGGATGATTGCTTCCAACGGGGTATCGATGCGGCTAAGGGCGTCCGTGATATCTTCCCTGCTTACCTGGGCGGCAAAGGAGGCGGTCTTCAGTTTTTTCAAAATGCCTTTCACATCCATGCCTTCGTAACGGGAGGGGCGGATCAGGGCTGAAGCATGGATAAAACCCGATAACTCATCGAATACATAGATCATCTTGTCCATGGTGCTTTCCGGCTCCACCCCGAAATACTTCGGCCCATGTGAGGCGATGCAATGGATCACGGCAGGGTCGATATTCAGTTCTTCCAGTTTTTCGATGATGATCCGGCAATGGGCATCCGGATATTTTTCCCAGTCGGCATCGTGCAGAAGGCCGGCCTGTTCCCATGCCAGGGCGGTTGACTCGTCGGCGCCCTCTTTTTCAAGGGCCCAGGCCTTCATCACGGCGCCTACCTGCTTCATATGCAGCCGCAGCCTCTCATTCGGCACCCAATCGTCCAACAGGGCAAGGGCCACTTCAGGCGCTAACAGATTGCCTTTATTGGCCGGATTACCGAACTGACTGCGCCCCAGCGCGAGTATGGGAGATGACATGGGTTGGTTCTTTTCAGCAAATTAAGGAATAGACGGATTGCCGGCGGGTTCTTTTTTACTAAGTTTTCCGATAGGCGTGTCCATGATAATAATGTCCAGGCCAATCGCCTGCAGGATCTTCAGCAGATTTTTAAAGGAGATGCTCTTGAATTCCTCGGCCTCATACCGTTGCAGCAGCTGCTCTTTCTTCCCCCTTCCAGTCGCGATTTTGCCGGAAACCCCCTTTATTTCCCTGCCTTCATCTCGTCGGCTAAATAACTCGGTCAAAATATTTATTGAAAATCAATTGTTTATGGGAGTGTCCTCCAAAATACTCCCCCATTTCTTTGGAACTTCACATGCATTCCTCCTACCTTTGCACTCCAATTTTATTTCAATGCTGTTGGGATAGCAACAGCTTCATGTAAAAACACAAGACAATGAGCAAATTACATTTCACAACCAAACATGCGAACGAGGCTACCGTTAAACGCGACTGGTACGTGGTAGACGGTACTAATCAAACCGTAGGGCGCGTGTGTTCCAGGATCGCCGCCATACTACGCGGCAAAAACAAAGCCTATTACACCCCGCACGTAGACTGCGGCGATTTCATCATTTTTATCAATGCGGATAAGGTCGTTTTTTCCGGAGACAAACTGGAAGACAAGATCTATATCAACTTCTCCGGTTACCCCGGAGGCAAAAAAGAAGAATCTGCCAAGAGTCTTCTGAAACGCCGTCCCGATGCTGTGATCGAAAGAGCCGTGAAAGGAATGCTGCCTAAGAACCGCCTGGGCCGCAAAATGTACAAAAAATTATTTGTGTATGCCGGTGCCCAGCATCCGCACACCGCACAGCAACCCAAAACATTAACATTCTAATTTTTCATATAATGGAAAAATCAAAAAATGCAGTTGGTCGCCGTAAAGAGGCTGTAACCCGGGTGTTCCTTAGTAAAGGTGAGGGCAAGATCACGATCAATAACAAGGATTATAAGGAATATTTTTCCCTGGTATATCTCCAGAACCAGGTGGAAATGCCCCTGAAAACAGTGGAACTCGCCGACAAATATGATGTGAAGATCAACGCCGGCGGCGGAGGCATGAAAGGTCAGGCCGAAGCCTGCAAACTGGGCATCGCCCGTGCACTCCTGCTGGTTAACGCTGAATTTCGCCCGGCCCTGAAAGCTGCCGGTCTCCTGCGTCGCGACCCCAGGTCAGTCGAACGTAAGAAACCAGGTCGCAAAAAAGCCAGAAGAAGCTACCAGTTCAGCAAACGTTAACAGTCGGCCATCGGGCTCCGGTCCGGTATCTAATCACACTGATAAAAATATTAAAATAATACAATGGAAAATAACACTTCATTACAACAGCAACTCCTTGAAGCCGGTGTACATTTCGGTCACCTGCGTAAGAAGTGGAACCCCAAGATGCTGCCTTATATCTTCGCTGAAAAGAAAGGCATTCATATCATCGATCTGAACAAGACCACCGAAGCCCTGCAGGAAGCAGCTGCAGCGCTGAAACAGATCGCCAAGAGCGGTAAAAAAGTCATGTTCGTCGGCACGAAGAAGCAGGCAAAAGAGATCGTTACCGAATGCGCTAAGAAAGTCAACATGCCCTTCGTTACCGAACGCTGGTTGGGTGGAATGCTGACCAATTTCAACACCGTTCGCAAGAGCGTTAAAAAGATGCAGAGCATCGACAAAATGCTGACCGACGGCACTTTCGACAGCATCACCAAAAAAGAACGTCTGACCCTCTCCCGGGATAAGGAAAAAATGGAAAAGGTGCTTGGCGGTATCGCCCAGCTGGGTCGCGTCCCGGCTGCACTCTTCATCGTCGACATCGGCCACGAACATATCGCACTGGCAGAAGCCAAACGCCTGGGTGTCACTACCTTCGGCATGGTAGATACCAATTGTGATCCCAATAAGGTAGACTTCGCCATCCCCGCAAATGATGACGCCACCAAGTCTATCGCCATCATCGCAAACTATGTCACTGCCGCCATCGCAGAAGGCCTGGCAGAAAGACAGGCAGCGAAGGAAGAAGATGTTGAGGATTCCGGCGCCGATGAAAATGAAAAGAAGGCAGCCCGTCTTCAGGCCGAGGCCGAGAATGAGGCAGCCCGTGCACGTGGTGAAAAAGTGAAGGGTAGCAGCCAGCCCAAGCGCCGGGTGCCGAATTCCGGCCCAAGACGCGCCGGAACACCCCGCTAATTAATAATCATCTTAAAAGTAAGAATATGTCAACTGCAACTATAACAGCAGCCGATATCAACAAACTGCGCCAAACAACGGGCGCAGGTATGATGGATTGCCGCAAGGCACTGGTGGAAAGCGACGGCGATTTCGAAAAAGCCATCGACTACCTCCGCAAAAAAGGACAGAAAGTGGCCGCCCTCCGCAGCGACCGCGAAGCCAAAGAAGGCGTTATCATCGCAACGACTACTGCCGACAACAAAACCGGCTACATCGTTACCCTGGCCTGCGAGACCGACTTTGTAGCCAAGAACGCCGACTTCGTCGCCTTCGCACAGAGCATCGTAAATGTAGCTGTTAAGAACAATGTAAAAACTTTGGACGAACTGCTGGCCAGCCAACTGGATGGCGCTGCAGTATCCGATAAGATCAACGACCAGGTAGCCAAGATCGGCGAGAAAGTCCAGCTGACCCGCTTTGAAAGAGTGGACGCAGATGGCGTATCCGCCTATATCCACGGCTCCTATCGCATGGGCGTTCTCGTAGGACTGAATAAAAATACGGCCCCTGTCCTCGAAGCCGGCAGAGACCTGGCCATGCAGATCGCCGCAATGAACCCCGTAGCCGTCGACCCGGATTCCGTTCCGGCCGAAGTAGTGGCAAGGGAAAAAGCCATCGTGACCGACCAGATCAAGAACGATCCCAAAATGGCCGGCAAACCCGACGAAATGATCGACAAGATCGCCGTCGGCAAACTGAACGCCTTCTTTAAGGAAAATACCTTAACAGCCCAGGCATTCGTAAAAGACGCTTCCAAAACCGTTGGCGATTACCTCAAATCGGTTGATGCAGGCGCAAAAGTAACCCAGTTCAAAAGGGTCCAGCTAGGATAAAAAGTTTCTTCAAAGGAGCCGGTGAAAACTTCACCGGCTCCTTTATAATACTAGAATAACATGGTGCCTAAGTACAAGCGTATTCTGCTGAAATTGTCCGGTGAAGCGTTAATGGGAGATAAGAGCTTTGGTTTTGATAATGCCGTTATCGCCCAATATGCAAAAGATATAAAGACCCTTGTCGAAGTAGGCGTTCAGGTCGCCATCGTGATCGGAGGCGGAAATATCTACCGGGGAATGAATGAGGCAGAGACGGGTATCGAAAGGGCTCACGGTGATTATATGGGTATGCTGGCGACAGTCATCAACGGAATGGCATTACAGGCAGGCCTTGAAAAAATTGGCGTATATACCCGCCTGCAGAGCGCCATCAAGATGGAACAAATTGCAGAACCCTATATCCGCCGCAGAGCCATCCGGCATGTGGAAAAAGGACGTGTCGTCATCTTCGGCGCCGGAACGGGAAACCCCTACTTCACAACCGATACCGCCGGATCCCTCCGCGCCATCGAAATCAATGCTGAAGTGATATTGAAAGGTACCCGCGTAGATGGTATCTATACCGCCGACCCTGAAAAAGATCCGACCGCTGTAAAGTTCAATGCGATCACTTTCCAGGAATGTATCTCTAAAAACCTGCGGGTGATGGATATGACCGCCTTCACGCTTTGTATGGAAAATCAGCTGCCAATCATCGTTTTCGACATGAACAAACCCGGTAATCTCCTGCGTGTCGTAAGAGGCGAGAAGGTCGGCACACTTGTAAAGGATTGATCTTTTGACTTTTATATTTACTGTGCGAATCTATTTGCATATCTGGCCAAAGCATAGTAATTTAATGGCTTAATATGTTGAGCCACCTGCACCGGTGGTTTTTTAGTGCTTCCCTCCTGCTATCAATAGTCCCTTGAAAAACAACCCTTGATCTTTTATCTTTTCATCCCGGAAAGCCCTATTTGTATAGTAGTTAGTTGGTAAACATTAGCTCCGAACCGTTATGAACACCTTAAGCAACTTGGAAGTAATTTTAGGATTTCAGCTGATCATGGGTCTGCCTGAGATCATTATCTGTGAACTGGGGGCGCTCATCCTTGGATTCACCATACATTTTTTCTGGAATTCAAAGAAGACCCTTCGCATCAACGATCCTGCCCCAGCCTCCGGTATCAGCGAGAATGATAACTGGAAGCTGAAGTATTATAATGACATGGATATGCAGGAAAGAGCCCAGCTCCAGTTGCGCGAAAAACTGAGCCTGACACAGGAAAACGAACAGATCCTCACCATCGAACTGGAAGAGACCCGTAAAGAGGTAGAAGAACTGCGTAAAGAACTGGAAGACGCGAGGCTGGAACTGGACGTACTCAAACCCATCGTCGACGAAGACCCCATGCAGGACAGCGTGAATGCAATACCGGCCGTTCCGCAGCTGTCCCCTGCCGATAATTATCTCTCCCAATTGAGGTCGGCCCAGGAGAAACTCGTCGAACACAATAACAGCATCTACCGGCTTCTGGAACAGACCCAACTCCTCGGCGAAGCAGAAAAAAAGAACCAGGACCTCCAAAGACAGAACGAAGAACTCAACGAAGCACTGAGGACCTCGGGACAAACACTGATGGAGAAAGAGAGCGAGATCAGCTACCTCCGCCACCAGCAGAAACTAGCCGAAGAAATGAGCCTGCGCCTGGATAAGGCCTATGATGAATACAATGCCCTGCAGGATAAATTACAGAAACTCCAGGCCTACCTGACCCAGCCCTACAAAAGAAGCGCCGACTATGAAGAATTGAAGGATACCTATTTCAAGTTGGGTAAGGAACACGATGAAATGAAGCTGAGACATATCTCACTCCGGGAAGAAAATCAACGTCTCACGCGGATTCTGGCCGATACGGAAGAGAAGCTGAAAGAGGCTAACTTCCAACGCCTGCAGTTCCAGAAAAGATCCGCATTCCTGGAAGAATTGAACCACGACCTCCAGGAGATTTCCGAACATAACAAAAAGATTGAAAGTCAATTACGGCGCGTCAGCGATATGGAAACCCTTTTGGCCAAGATCACAGGATCAACCGGCGAAGAAGGGCATGCGGAATAATAGCTGACCAAAGTCATTTCATGATCCCCGTGACCTCAGGTGCGGGGATCATTGCTTTTTGGTAATTTTGCATCATGAACAGCATTGCGGATATCCGAAAAGATTACAAATTACAGTCTCTCTCCGAGGAAGACATCTCCCACAATCCCTTTTCACAATTTGCGAAATGGTGGAAAGAGGCGCTGGATTCCGGCGTCGACGAAGTGAATGCAATGACCCTGGCCACCGCCTCCGCCGATGGGATGCCGGATGGCCGCATCGTCCTCCTGAAGGGCTATGACGAAAAAGGATTTACCTTTTTTACCAACTACCATAGCGCAAAAGGACAACAACTGCTGGAGAATCCCCGTGCCTGCCTGGTCTTCTTCTGGAAAGAACTGGAAAGACAGGTGCGTATCGGCGGTCTTGTCGAACAGGTAAGTGGACAGGAAAGCGATGATTACTTTAACAGTCGCCCCAAGGGCAGCAGGATCGGTGCCTGGAGCTCTCCTCAAAGCCAACCCATTCTGAGCCGCGGGTGGCTGGAAGAAAATGAAAAGAAGATACGGTCGGCATTTGCGGATGATCAGATCCCCAGACCGGCGCATTGGGGCGGCTATCGGGTTAAACCCACTCAGATCGAATTTTGGCAAGGCAGGCCCAGTAGATTACATGATAGGATCTCATATAGCCTTCAGGAGAAAGGTAATTGGGACATACGTCGTTTGGCGCCTTAGGTCAGTGGTCAGTAGTCGATGGTGAGTGGTCAGTAGTGAATGGTGAGTCCTAATACCCACTGACTACTCACCACTGACCACTCACTACTCACTATTTAGCCTCGTCTTTCTTTATCCCGGGCGCAGCCTTTTTGGTGGCTTTTGCAGGACGGGACTTGCCGAATGATCCCTTAAAAATCTTTCCTTTCTTTGTTTTTTTATCTCCTCTTCCCATATTAATTATGCTTTAAATAGATATAGTTATAAAAGCCCCGGTACCTGTGCACGCATGCCTGGTAGCGGAGCTTTCGCGCTTGAAATTGCAGCATTATAATTTTGCAGACAGTTCTTTACCCGCCTTGAACTTAGCTACTTTCTTGGCCTTGATCTTGATAACAGCACCCGTTTGAGGATTGCGACCGTTACGTGCGGCTCTCTTGGATACAGAGAAAGTACCGAAACCTACCAGCGTAACTTTACCGCCGCCTTTCAGCGTTTTGGTAACTGCTTCAACGAAAGAATCCAGGGAAGTGTTCGCCTGAGTTTTTGTAATGCCTGCGTCATCGGCAATCTTTGAAATTAATTCAGCTTTGTTCATAGTGTAATTTTTTTTTAATTAGCTGCAACAAATATACCCGCTTTTTGAATCCGACAAAATTTTTTTAGTTTTTTAACAGAGGGGTTGGGACCCCGCTAAACCGCGTCGGGCAAGGATTAGACGGGAAACGGAATAGTAGAAATCCGATGCTAAATGTACGAGGCCCGGCTGAAACCCGCAGCAGCACTGTGTTTCACGCGATGTCGGCTGAAATGCTTGCCAGTGAAGGATTTGGACAGAATTTACAACAAATTTGAATCCAATAAATTATTTTTAATTCTTTTCCACAATTAGTACACAAGGTCATTGGAGACCCTCCATCAAGGTGCGGAATGCGATGAATCCACCCCCCCATTTCTCCTGGGCAGCCCGTTGAAGGGCCGGCGCAAATTCAGACTGATATTCCTCGTAACGCTCCGGGGAACTGGTGAAATACTGAATGACAAAGGTAGGACCCTCGTCCTCATCCTGCTCCAGCAGCCTGTAGAAACCGTAACTATCGAATGTTCCAGTCCCCAGATGGGCAGGGATGTGCTCCGTCTTTTGCCAGACCAGCCAGCCTTCAACGATCTCCCAACTTACCTTGATTGTCACATTTAAGACGATCGTGTTACTATGTTCTGCCATACGTTCTTTATTTTGGATGCTGCCCCGCTTAATTTGTCGTCAGCTCGAGGTAGAGCGGGCAGTGGTCACTCTGCTTAACATCAGGATATATTTCCGCCCTTAGCAGGTCCTTTCCCAAGGGGGCCGTTACATTTATATAATCGATCCTCCAGCCTTTATTTTGTAGTCGCACGGAGGGGAATCGTTGGGTCCACCAGGTATACCAATGCGGCTCTGGGTGAAACTGGCGGAAGCTGTCCACCCAACCACTCTCTATGAATTTATCCATCCAGGCACGTTCTGCAGGCAGGAAACCGGAAGAATTTTTATTACCCTTCGGGTCGTGAATGTCGATCTCTTTGTGCGCAATATTATAATCTCCGCAAAGAATGAGTCTGGGATGGGTTTTCTTCAGGATCTCCAGATAAGAAAAGAATTCATCCAGCCATTTATATTTGAACTCCTGCCGTTCATCGCCCGCACTGCCGGAAGGGAAATAGGCATTGATCAACCGCAGGTCCCCAAAATCCAATTGGATCACCCTTCCCTCATCATCACTTACGGCATGCCCTGTGCCATACTCCACATGATCGGGAAGGATTTTGGTGAATACGGCCACCCCGCTATATCCCTTTTTCTTCGCCGAGAACCAGTAATCATGGTAGCCCAGCGCGGTAAAGGCTGCATGATTCACATTGTCCTTCAGGGCCTTTGTTTCCTGGATGCAGATGATATCGGCAGGGTCGGTTTGTAACCATTCCATCAGTCCCTTGTTCATCGCGGCACGGATACCGTTAACATTGTAACTTACGATACGTAGTGAAGACATAGAGATGTTTGCTTAATTTTACGCTTTGGCCCCCGGGCATTTTTTTAAAGCGCATGCAATTTACTATTTGTCATGGAGAATCTGGACAGGATCATTCCCGCGAAAGAATCGGTGTTTTTAGAAGGCCCCAAGAGCCGAACCTATGAACTTAGATTTGCCTGGAAAGTCTTCCGGGAGTTTATAAAAGGTTTCAGGACCCTTCATTTTGTTGGGCCCTGCATTACCGTTTTTGGCTCCGCCCGATTTAAAGAAGATCATCCCCATTATGGCACGGCCCGTGAATTCGGCAGGCAGATCGCCGCACTGGGGCTAACTACGCTGACCGGGGGCGGACCCGGAACGATGGAGGCCGCCAACCGGGGCGCATTCGAGGCCGGCGGATATTCCATCGGTTGCAATATCAAATTGCCTTTTGAACAAAGACCGAACCCCTACGTGCAGACTTCGATCACCGTTGCCCATTTTTTCGTGCGGAAAGTAATGTTGGTGAAATACTCATATGCCTTTGTGATCATGCCGGGAGGCTTCGGCACGATGGATGAATTTTTCGAGACCCTGACCCTCATACAGACCAAGACCCTGACCCAGTTCCCCATGGTCTTGTTCGGTAAAGAATATTACCAGGAACTATGGGACTATATGGAATTTATGGCTGAGCAGGGAACGATCTCAAAGGAGGACATGTCCCTGGTCCTGCTGACCGATAGCGTCGCAGAAGCAATGACGCATATCGATGGCTTTATCAAGAAAAATTATCGGGCGGCCCCACGTCGGCGTAAATGGTGGCTTTTTGAAAAATATAAGAAATATAAAACCACTTAGGAATCCCCTCATCAATTTTAGCAACGCTAAACTCCCAACTCACTACTGACCACTCACCCTACTTCCCTGCAGCATACAAACTTACCAGCTTGATATTTCCACTGATGGCATAGGAATATTGGTAAATCCCCTTGTCAGAAACGATCAACAGCCTATTATCCTGGGCGATCACATCATAGGCCTGTCCACTGCCGACCTGCTGCAACAATTCCAACTTATAAGGATCACTGGCGTTGTAAACCTTTACGCCCTCGTTGCCATCACATACGAACAACAGATCCCCATCCTTGCACAATCCTTTAGGACTGGTCATCGGGTAGCTCTTTATCAGCACAGGACTGGTCAGATCATCCACATTCACCACATCCAGTTCATTGCTGGCGCCGCCGCAAATGCTGCCTGAATGCAGGGTTACATAGGCGAATTTTCCGTCAGTGACCACCGGGTCACAGGCCCGGCCATGACCAAAGGTGCCCGCCTGAACGGGGGCCGTTGGATTGCTGATATCGTAGATAAATACACCAGAGGCTGAACCCAGAAAAAGTTTGTCCTTAAAAGGAAAGATCGTCTCCAGATCGAAACCGGCAAAGATCTGCGGTCCCACAGAAGGATAGGGCGCCTCGCTGACATTGACAATCCCCAGGGTATGCGGTTCGGTAATGGCGAACATGTGATCATCGATCAATACCATTTTTGCCATAGAGCCCGCTAGATTCTGGGATTTTGACGAGGCGGCATCATTCAGCACAATGCCGCAATTCGGACATCCGCCGCCCGGGTAGGTTTGCTCGACCATGAGAGTATCCTTTGTCTTCCAGCCGATGACGATCTCACCCGGCCTGGAAGAGGTATAATAACCATTGACCCACCTGCGGCCGGAGAAAAGTCCCTCGATGGTACCGGTGATCTTTACTGCATGCAGGTCTGAGATATCGATGGCCAACAGGTCTGAATACATATCCGCATAAAGGGTATTCCCTTTTATGGCAATATCTTCATTCCCGGGAATGGAGAGAAAGGCTGTCTGTTTGGGAGTGGCCGGATTGCTGTTGTCGATGACATGTATCCCCTTCTCAGGTTCAGAAATAAAAATAGTAGAGCCGCTGACATAGACCTTCCCGACAGAATCGATCTTTTTGGCGGCATCCCCGTTAATACCAGCCAGCATCGCCGCCTTGGATCCGTAGATCGGTGTATAGAGCGTACGCCGTACCAGCCGGCCGCCGGTTCCGTCCTTGAAACAGCCGGTCGTGGGAATCAGCACGCAGACCATTGCCATCAGGGCAATAAACAAGGAGATTTGGGGCTTTTTCATATCAGCAGGTTTGTTTTGTCCTACTGACAAAGGGTCAACGTCTACCGTTGCATCTACCCTTTTTTACCGGTGGGAATATTGATGCCCAGGCTCAGCACCATCTCGTAGCAACCAAATGCCTGTTTGGCCTTTCCTTCATAGATCTTCAGACCGGAATACCGGGCATAATCCAGTTTATTGGAATATTCAAGATAGACATATTTGAAAAAAGTTGCACGGATGCAGCCTTCTACGCCCATATTCCAACCTCCCAGCTGGAAGCCGGGGTCATTCTTCTTCCCGAAGAAGCTATTATCAACATGCGGAATAACAGGCCCGATGCCCGCCTTGGCCAACAGGTCCAGTTTTACTTTCTCATGCGGGGATTCCAGCCAATGCCAGCGCTTGACGATATTGAAGAGTAAAAAATTAGCACCGTTATTCAGGAAATAATAAAATCCATTGGCGCCATTAAAGGCTACGGTGCTGTCAACCGGATGGTTATTCAGCGTGCCCTTGATATGCGCATTCTGGTCGGAAAAAATGAACTTGGTATGATCGAAGTTGATCTCAAAGCCCAGACCTTTCTCTTCGTTGAGGATGAAGCCCAGCCGGTAATTGTATTGAGGAATGGTGATCGGCTTGCTCAACAGGCCTTCATCCCATCCACGGTGATCATGACCCTTGATGCTTTTGAAAGTATAATCGTTGCCAAGAGAAGGTTGGGAAATATGGACATTGCTTTTGGTATACCACTCCGTATTGTAACCCCAGGAGAAATAGACCTCCTTGATAAAATGTTTCTTCTCTTTTTTAGCTTGTGCAAACCCCAAAAAGGGCATCAATAAAATGATCGATACGATTGCCGCACTGTGGATTCGAATGTTACTCTTTTCTGGTCTCATGATTGCCGGTACCTGTTCAAAAAATAAATCTGTTTGTGCAACAAAATTAGCTAAAAACCGACAAACCTATGGAAACAATATATCCTCATGGATTGATGCTGAAAAATGAAGATAAATTGGTATTTTCAGGACACCTTCAACAGATTCTATGGAACAGAAAAAACCTGACCCGCAACCTGGGGAAGAAACCATTTTTGATGAGGCTGACTTCTCTATGAATGGCTACGACAAGCATATACGGAATGCCCGCATTATGTTATTTATTCTTGCAGCCCTGACCCTCGTACCCCTGGCTCAGCTTATGCCGTTCAATGATTCCCGCAGTTGGATCGCCGCAGGTATAGTCCTGGTATTTGCCGCGATATTTGTTTTCCTGGCCCTTTGGACCCGTAAAAGGCCCTACACAGCTATTATGACAGCGCTTATTTTCTTCGTTGCCATGCTGGTATTGTCGGCTTTTATGGATCCGGCCGCGATCCTGCAGGCCTGGGTGCTGAAGATCGTCGTCATCGTATTATTGATCCTTGGATTGCGTAATGGCAAAGAGGCGCAGAATATGATGGACGCATTTGAGAGGCGATAGCCGTCACATTTCTCAGGCATCGTATTCCAGTACGGGACGCAGCCACCTTTCCACCTCTTCCAGGGGCATTCCTTTGCGGGCTGTATAATCCTGCACCTGGTCCTTTTCAATTTTGCCGACGCCAAAGTATTTACTGTCCGGATGTGCAAAATACCAGCCGCTGACCGAGGATGCGGGGTACATGGCAAGGGACTCCGTGAGGATGATGCCCGTCTGACGGGTAGCGTCCAGCATCTCGAACATCTTGCGTTTTTCCGTATGATCGGGACAGGCCGGATAGCCAGGCGCAGGCCGGATGCCCATATATTCTTCCCTGATCAGTTGTTCATTGCTCAAATGTTCCTCTGCAACATAGCCCCAGTATTCCTTCCTGACCTTTTCATGCAGCAGTTCTGTAAAGGCCTCTGCGAGACGGTCTGCCAGTGCCTGTAAGATGATCTTATTATAATCGTCGAAGGCAGCATCGAATCGTTTGATATGAGGTTCGATCCCTTCGATGGTAACGGCAAAAGCGCCGATATGATCTGTCTCGCCGGCAGGCGAACCGCCTGGCGCCGCATCTGCCGGGGGTTTTATAAAGTCCGCCAGGGAAATATTGGGCTGACCGGGTGCCTTCTTGATCTGCTGCCGGAGACATTCCAGCCTGACCTCGCCGGCGGGGGTTTTCACGACTATGGTATCCTTTCCGTCCGAGTTTGCCGGCCAGAAACCGATGACGGCCCTTGCCCTCAGCCATTTTTCTTTCACGATCTGACGCAGCAGCGTCTGAGCATCGTTGTATAATTTCGTCGCCTCGGTCCCTACTTTTTCATCTGTAAGGATCTGGGGAAATTTCCCGTGAAGCTCCCATGCGATAAAGAAAGGACCCCAGTCGATATACGGTACGATCTCTCCGAGATCATACCCGTCAAAGGCCCGGGTACCGGTAAAATTGGGAACGACGGGCTTAAAAGTAGCCCAGTCTATCTTTACTTTATTGGCCTGCGCCTGCGGGAAGCTGAGGTATTGCTTGGCAGATTTCTTATTGGCGAAATCCTCTTTCAGCTTCTTATACTCATTACCGATTGCCTTCAGAAATTCCGGCTTCTGCTCGGGACTTAACAGGGAACCCACCACCGTCACACTCCGGGAGGCATCCAGCACATGTATGACACCGTTTCCAAATTCAGGCGCGATCTTTACCGCCGTATGCATACGCGAAGTCGTCGCACCGCCGATCAGCAGCGGCAGTATAAAATTCTGTCTTTTCATTTCCCTGGCCACATGCACCATCTCATCGAGGGAGGGCGTGATCAGGCCGCTGAGCCCGATAATATCCACTTTCTCCCTTTTTGCGGTTTCCAATATCTTATCGGTCGGCACCATGACTCCCAGGTCAATAATGTCGTAACCGTTACAACCCAATACCACCCCTACGATATTCTTGCCGATATCATGCACATCTCCTTTTACGGTAGCCAGCAGGATTTTGGCTGCGCCTGCGCCTTCCTCATTGACGGTCCCGGCAGCCTCATGCGCCAACCGGCGCTCTTCCTTTTCCGCTTCGATAAAAGGAGTAAGGACCGCGACGGATTTTTTCATGACGCGGGCGCTCTTCACCACCTGGGGGAGGAACATCTTACCGCTTCCAAAAAGATCACCCACCACATTCATGCCGGCCATCAGGGGGCCTTCGATCACGTCCAGGGGCCGGGGATATTTTTGCCTCGCCTCTTCCGTATCGGCATCGATATGCTCCGTAATGCCATTTACAAGGGCATGCTTCAACCGTTCTTCCACAGAGGTGGAGCGCCAGGCCTCGTCCTTTACTTCTGCCTTTCCCTTCGCCTTCACGGTCTCGGCAAAGGCCAGTAGCTTGTCTGTTGCATCCGGGTTCAGATTCAGGATCACCTCCTCGCACAGCTGTTTCAGCTGCGGTTCGATCTCGTCATAAACTACCAGGGCGCCTGCATTGACGATACCCATATCCATACCCGCCTTGATGGCATAGTAGAGGAATACGCTGTGCATGGCTTCCCTCACGGTCTCATTGCCCCGGAAGGAGAAGGACATATTGCTGACCCCCCCGCTGATTCGGGTCAGGGGCATTTTTTGCTTATCTCTTTAATGGCTTCAATAAAATCTACCGCATAGTTGTTGTGCTCTTCGATACCGGTGGCGATGGCGAATATATTCGGATCGAAAATAATATCCTGCGGATCATATCCGACCCGCTCAGTAAGGATCTTATAGGCCCTTTCGCTGATATCCACTTTTTTGCGCAGGGTGTCGGCCTGACCACTCTCGTCGAATGCCATCACGATGACGGCTGCACCATAGCTCTTGCAGATGATCGCCTGCTCGATAAATTTCTCTTCACCCTCCTTCATGGAGATGGAATTGACGATGCATTTTCCCTGCACGCATTTCAGACCGGCCTCGATAATGGAGAACTTGGAGGAATCGATCATGATCGGGATCCTGGCGATATCCGGCTCGGCCTGCAAAAGGTTGAGATAGGTCTGCATGGCTTTTTCCCCTTCCAATAAGGCATCGTCCATATTTACGTCAAGGATCTGCGCGCCGCTCTCCACCTGCTGGCGGGCAACACTCAGCGCCTCTTCATATTTACCCTCCCGGATGAGACGGGCAAACTTTTTGGAACCGGTCACATTCGTTCGTTCTCCCACATTGAGAAAATTCGTCTCCGGACGCACGACGAGCGGTTCCAGACCCGCGAGACGTAAATATGGTCTTATAGTAACTTCTGACATGGTATATATAAATCCTTTTTACTTGTAAATTTCAACCCTAAACCCGAAACCAGAATTCGCCACGGCGAATCACTGAGGCAAATGATAGACATTATGCCTCGAAGTAAACCCTAGGCGGGCGTCTCACACAAGTTCCTTCTCCATCACGGGCAAGACCCTGGGCCGGATGGTCGAGACATGTCCGGCAATATGCCGTATATGATCCGGTGTAGTGCCACAGCATCCTCCTACGATATTCACCCAGGCATTCTCTGCCCATTCCTCGATAAAATGAGCAGTCTGTTCCGGCTGTTCGTCGTATTCGCCCATGGCATTCGGCAGCCCGGCATTGGGATAGGCGGAGGTATAACAGGCCGCTATCTGGCTCAGCTCTTCGATATGGCTGCGCATTTCAGAAGCTCCCAATGCACAATTGAGCCCGATGCTCAGAGGACGTGCATGCATCACCGATACATAGAAGGCTTCCAGGGTCTGCCCGCTGAGGGTCCTTCCGCTGGCATCCGTTATGGTACCGCTGATCAGGATCGGCAGCTCCGGCTGGTGAGTATCCCTGAAATATTTTTTGATGGCATAGATGGCGGCCTTGGCATTCAGGGTATCGAAGATCGTTTCGATCAGCAGCAGATCAACGCCCCCCTGGACCAGTCCCTTGACCTGTTCGTAATAGGCGTCGGCTACCTCGTCGAAATGCACGGACCGGAATCCCGGGTTATTCACATCGGGAGAAAGCGAAAGGGTCTTACTCATGGGGCCAATGGCGCCGGCGACGAACCGGGGCTTTTCCGGATTGCGGGCCGTAAAATCATCAGCTGCCTTCCTGGCTATCCGGGCGGCGGCGACATTCATTTCAAAGGCCAGGGCCTCCATATGATAGTCGGCCATGCTGATCACCTGTGAATTGAAAGTATTGGTCTCGATGATATCAGCGCCGGCATCCAGGTATTCCCGGTGAATCCCTTCAATGATATCGGGCTGGGTGAGGCATAAAAGATCGTTATTGCCCTTGAGGTCGGTTGCCCAGTCTTTAAATCGCTCTCCACGGTAATCCTTTTCCTCCAGCTTATGCCGCTGGATCATGGTACCCATAGCCCCATCGATGACGAGAATGCGCTCTTTAAGGCAGTCTTGAATTGTCTTCATTTGTAGTCCTCCTTTCTCCCCATAGATATACAGGGAATTTTTTGATTTTCAGTAACAACCAAAATGGACAAACGCGTAAGAGAGAGAAAAATTTTCCTGACTGAGGATAACGAGGGAAATAACCGCAAGGCGACAAACATGAAAGATTATTTCTAACGTTTATTAGTTCAGTTTTTTCTTCTTTTGAGGCGCTGGCCCCCGGTCGGGATAGGCTGAACAATAAACAAATCCGCCTATTCCGGGTACAAAAGTACAGAAAATATCATAGAATAACAAACATCCGGGTATCATCCGGCCATACGCTAGCGCCCGGCCATATAACTCTCAACCGGCAGTCGGTTGGTGATAGAGCGGGCCAGGGTCATCTCGTCGGCATATTCCAGCTCTCCGCCAAAGGCGATCCCTCTGGCAATGGTAGTCACCTTGACCCTTGACCCCTGTAGCTTCTTCTGGATATAATAGATGGTGGTATCTCCCTGTATCGTGGGATTTAGCGCGAAGATCAGTTCCTGCACGGGCTCTTTCAGCACCCGGCCCACCAGGGCCTCTATATTCAGCTGGTCAGGCCCAACCCCGTCCAATGGGGAGATAACACCTCCCAGTACATGATAGGTGCCACTGTATTGCTGGGTGCTCTCGATGGCGATCACTTCGCGGATGCTCTCTACTACGCAGATCAACTCCTGCTTGCGAAGGGAATTACTGCAGATGGAACATATATCCGCATCCGCGACATTATGACAACGCTGACAAAATTTGATCTCCTGGCGCATCCGGATCAGGGTCTCACCAAACCCCTGTACGATGGAAGGATCCGTCTTTAATAAGTGTAAGACCAGCCGCAATGCCGTTTTCTTCCCGATACCCGGCAGTTTGGCAAATTCATTCACGGCGTTCTCTAGTAAGGCAGAGGAGAATTGCATCCTGCAAAGATACGCGATATGACGCTAGCTTCCGGCGCCACTACCCCTTTACAGGGTATAATCCCAGTCATTGTCCCAATTGGCCTTTACGGTCAGTTTCTTCCGGATCGGAACGACCTTTTCAGGCTGTAGGTGCTTGCCAAAGAACTCCCCGGAATCCCAGATCCCATTTTTATTGGCGTCATACAGGATACGGAGTTCGTACTCCCCGGGAGCGAACAGGGTCTTTCGGAACTCTTTACTGCCTTTAAAGGCATAAGAGAACTTCACGACGTCCTGCTGGATCATCAGCAGGACAGGGTTCCTGGAAAGATCCAGGTTGGTGATCCGGACCCGGACCTCGCCATATTCAATGTCTTTTTTGGTGTGGAAAGACAGGGTGTCGATCTTCAGCAGTTTCCTGCCCGCGGAATCCTGAGCAAAATCTTTTGCCAGGATCAGGTGGTACTTGGTATTGGTAGGCCAGTTATAGAAGAGGGAGTATTTCTTATAGGTAGTATCCCGTTCGAAATGATAGTCCCGTTCGCTGATATCCTTGAAATGTTCGTCGGTGAACCGGATCCTGGAAGTTTCAAATTCTTTCAGAGGATTGGGAAAAAGGATACGGAAGGTATCCAGAACATCGAACTCCCCATTGGAAAGATTAGTCTGGAACTGCAGCCTTTTGTCCTTTTCCTTTTCCTTGTCGGTTTGCTTGGCCGCCTGCCCCGGTTTGCTGCCCGTGCTGCTTTTGGACGAAGGTTTTACATCTGCCTTCTCTGTAAAAACATAAAGTGAGACAGAAGGTGTACCCTGGTGAATGATGACCGGGGAGTCCGCAAAGCCGAACAATTGCCCCTTCGATATATATCTGCGGGTGCCACCTTCATCCTTCATCGAATAAACGGCATAAGTACCGGGCTCCAGATGGCGGAACCTGAACCGCCCCGTGGTATCCACCCGGGTCATATAGCGGGGCCGTTCCTTTACGACGGCTGAATCGTCCAGACTTTTATGTAATATGACGATCAGGGTGCTGTCGACCTTGCCGGTCTCGGCTACGATGACATTCCCGGAAAATTCCATGGAATCGAGATACTTGCCGGTGGAAAAGGTATAGGTGAAGTTCTTCAGGATATTGCCTTCATTCACATCCCGGATAGCCTTGCCGAAATCCAGGGAGTACGTGGTGTTAGGTTGTAAGGTGTCTTTCAGCCGGACTGTCAGGGTCCGCAGCTTGGCATTGACAATGGGTTCCAGCTTGGGAACAGGAGAGACGATCAGTTCTGTTCGCACATCTTTCGGATCGATATATTCATCAAAATTGAAGACGATCTTGTTATTCTTAACATCCTTGATGACAAAATTCAGGCTGTTATCCCGCGGAACGACGGAGATCAGCCGGGGAGGCAGGGTATCTCTGGGACCGCCCAGCGGGGGAACAATATTGGCGCAGCTGCTGTTTCCCAGCATACTGACGATCGTAAGGGAGAGGAAAAGAAAAAACAACAGTCCGGTTCTAAACTTCATGCTATAGGCTTATCGTAATGATTTCTGTCTGCAAACTTAATCCCTTTGACCGTATTACCGTATCCGCCGGATCCGCGGTTCCTCTTCCTTAACAAATCTTTATCTCCCAACTCACCACTCACCATTCACCACTCACTTCCCTCGATCTCATGCAGCTCTACCGCCAGGTCGTTGGTCTTGACGAAATTACACCAATGACAGTCAGGTTTTCCGCACCCGGTATAGAATTCCCGGTTCTGGATCCGCTGCCAGGTACTGGTGATCTGCTGGATGACGGTGGTGATATCTTCCGGACTGATCAGGATCTTTACTTTCCGGTACTCCTTTTTCTTATCGGGTTCCACAAAGTCGAACTCCGTACTGACGACCCGCCAATCCTTCTGCTCATAGCTATCCACAAGGATTTTATAGAATACCGCCTGCCGCCAGTAGTCTCCTCCCTTGGGTTCTTTTTCGTTTGGACCGCTGAGTTTATCTTTTGCCTTGTCCACATCCCCTGTCTTATAATCTACGACATTGACCTCTTTACCAAAGAATTCCAGTTTGTCTAATTTTCCTTTCAGGGGGACGCCCTTCACCGTTACATTCCGGATATTTCTCTCCACGGCCACGATCTTATTCCACTGATGGATATATTTATCATAGTAGTTGGCAAGGACCTCCAATCCATATTCCATGCGCCTGTCAAAGGCTTCCCTGGTAAAGATCTCCCGATGCCGGCGCATATACCATTGAAAATCCTGGATCACTTCATCTTTAAAAGGGAACTCCTCGGCAACATGCACCTTCATCTTCTCAAATAGCCGTTGCAGGGCGAAATGTATGGCGCTCCCGAATTCCGTCGCCTCATTCTTGGGGGAAGGGATCCTCACCAGGTTCCTGTAATAGAATTCCAACGGGCATTTTAAATAATTGTTGAGGGCCGTGACGTTCATGACGAACTTTTCCAGCATGCGGCTGATAAAGGCCTCTTCGGCCGTTGCTATTTCCGGGGACACGATCTCGCTGAAGGGCAGCGCCTCGAATTCAGCCCTCGCACCGGCATCGATGGTGATCTTTTCGATGGGCAATACAGTTTGATCCAGGATCTCCGCAATAAACACCGACGGTTCCAGTTCCTTGCCATCCGGCCGGTAGCGCGAATAGGAAATAAATAAATGCTGTTCAGCCCGGGTCAGCGCCACATAGAAGAGACGGCGCAATTCCTCATCCTCATTTCCTTTCGATACCGAGCCTGGCTCGGATCCGGCCCTGGAGGAGAAAAGAGTGTCAGGATATTTATAACCACCGCCCGGTCTTCGTTTTTTCTCCCAGGTACTGGCATTGCAGCCGGAAAAGAAGACATATTGGAATTCTAACCCCTTTGATCCATGGGCGGTGAGGAGATTGACGGCCTTCTCGCTGCCGGCGACCCGGGTGAGGGGCAGGGAGATCTCATTGTCCTTCATCAGGTCGATCATCTGCACAAGGCCTTCCAGGTGCAGATCGGGGTTCCGCCGGGATTCCTCTTTGACAAAATCGAAGAGGGCGGTCATTACTTCCATCAACCAGATCTTTTCCGGGTTTTCCATGACAGCCTTCAACATACCCGTGTCCCGGATACAGTTTTCAAAAAGAGTCTGCAGGGTTACATTCGGAACATCGCCGATCAGTTTTTCAAGAGACCGGCTGGCCTTCTTCAGACCCTCCGGCAGCCCGGTATCGAAGAGGTCTCTGGCAGGGCGGCTGGCCTTTTCATACAGCAACCGTCGGATAGAAGTCTTTTGTTCGCCAAATTGCCGCTCGGCTACCTCCACGGATAATTTCGCGATCTCGATCGGGGGAACGGAAAAATTATCGAAATGCAGGATCTCGAATAACATCTCGTCACCTCCATAAGGGGCGTCGTGTTCGGCTGCCAGGTATCGAAGAAGTAAGAGGATCTTTTGGGCAAAAGGAATCTCCAGCAGATTCAGGCTGCGTTTGCTGTAAACGGGTATCTTTTTCAGCTGGAGGAAACGCCCCAGTTCCTCGCCGTATTTATTCTCTTTATAGATAACGGCGATGCGGCCGGGCGGGGTCCCCCCGTCCACCAGTTTTTCAATTTGCAGGGTAATATCCGTCATTTCCTCCCTGGGACTGGGATATTCCAGGATGCGGGGAGGATATTTAAGGGCGCTGGTAAGGGGATGGCTGGATACCAGGTGTTTGGTCAGGTTAGGGATCTGCCTGACCAGCCGCTCCTCATTCCGGTCGATCAGGGTCCGGGAAATATCCAGGATGGGCTGAGTCGACCGATAATTATGCGTCAGGACCACGGTCAAAAGATCTTTTTGGTACTGGTGGGCAAACTCCAGCATGTTCTCCACATTGGCGCCCTGGAACCGGTAAATACTCTGGTCATCGTCCCCCACGACAAAGACATTGGGCTGATCCCAGAAACTGATCAGCAGGTGGACCAGCCTGTTCTGCGTCCCGCTGGTATCCTGGTATTCGTCGACAAGGATATATTGATATCTCTCCTGGTAGCTGGACAGCAAAGGTTTATTTTCTTCAAAGGCCCGGATCACCCAATTGATCATATCGTCGAAATCATATCGGTTCCGCCGTCGCATGAGCTCCTGGAAATTGGTAAATTCATCGACAGCCGCCCGCAGTTTGGTCATCTTTTCTGCTTCCTCGGCGATCTTGTCGGTGCGCAGATCCCCCTTCTTGAATTCTTTCGTGGCTCTCTTGGCGATATATTCATCCCGGAGGGGCAGATCCGCCAGGTATTGATCGATCTTTTCGTGAATGAAGGCGGGTGCCCATCCTTCTCTTTTCATCGTGGAAAAGAGGTTCTGCAGGTTGCCCATCTCAAAGTAGACATCCCCCCGGTACCGTTTCAGCGGATGATTCTTGGGGAAATGGTCGATCAGACTCTTGAACAGTTGGATCTTCTCCAGGTCGGAAATAGGATCCAGAATGGTCTTTTCGAAGAGGGGCAGGTTGTCCTGGATGATATCATTGCAAAAGGAGTGAAAGGTATGGATTGCTACTTTATAGGCGTCCGGGCCGATAAAGGACAGCAGGCGGCGGCGCATGGCGATGGATCCGGCGTCCGTGTAGGTAAGACAAAGGATGTTATCGGGAGATACATCCGTTTCCAGGAGTATTTTCCCGATCCTGGCCGCCAGGATCTGTGTTTTTCCTGTCCCCGGACCCGCGATCACCATGACGGGCCCTTCTGTAGTATTGACAGCCTGCTGTTGTTGCTCATTCAACTTCCGGTATTCTTCCCGGAAATGCTGGATCAGTTTCTCCCGGTTAATGGACATGGCGTAAAGGTAAGGCAGAAGGCCCAATCCGCATTATCCCGCAAAAGCATATTCAAACCCGCCAGTAATTGACGTCCCCGGTAGAAGCCTAAGTATAAGTACCTAATTTTAATACTGGATAAATCCCTAATTTGGAAAAAGAAGGCCTGGTTTCCCCTTTTTGTCTAATTATGGGAATAAATTCGCTGATTCGACGTTAGATTCATATCCTATACTAAACGCAAATATGAAAAACCATCATTCATTTAAGGTCTTTATCGTCGAAGATGATGTCTGGTACGGTTCGATGCTCCAGCATTATCTTTCCCTCAACCCGGAGTATGAGGTTAAGCGATTTGAATCCCCCCGCGATTTTTTTGCCGCTCTTCATGAGAATCCTGATGTAGTAACCCTGGATTATTCCCTGCCGGACTGTGATGGGGCAGAGGTCCTGAAGAAGATCCGTGAGCATAATCCTGATATCAGGGTCATTGTCATTTCAGGACAAGAAGATGTGGCTACGGCCATTAACTTACTCAAGAATGGGGCTTTTGACTATATAGTAAAGGATGATGACACCAAGGACCGTCTGTGGAACAGCATCCTGCATCTCCGCGAGATCAGTAATCTTAAGCAAGAAGTAGAAACCCTGAAAAACCAGGTAGGCCGCAAATACGATTTCTCCCAGATGATCCTGGGGAAGAGCGACCAGATCCAGAAAGTATTCTCTCTGATAGAAAAAGCAGCGAAGACCAATATTACAGTGTCTGTTACGGGTGAGACAGGTTCCGGTAAGGAAATGATCGCCAAGTCCATACACTACAACTCCGAAAGGCACAAAATGCCCTTCGTGGCTGTCAACGTGGCTGCGATCCCCAGGGAACTGATCGAGAGTGAGTTGTTTGGCCATGAGAAGGGCGCATTCACCGGTGCCGTCACCCGGCGGATCGGGAAATTTGAAGAGGCGGACAAGGGTACCCTCTTTTTGGATGAGATCGGGGAACTGGACATCAACCTCCAGGCAAAACTATTGCGTGTCCTCCAGGAGCGTGAGATTACCCGCATCGGCAGCAATACAGTTACCAAGATCGACGTTCGTATTGTAGTAGCAACGCATAAAAATCTTTTGGAAGAGGTCAAGAACAAGACATTCCGGGAAGATCTTTACTATCGCCTGATCGGGCTGCCCATCCTCTTACCGCCATTACGGGAAAGAGGCAATGACATCCTGATCCTCAGCAAGCATTTTATCGATGCGTTTTGTAAGGAGAACAAGTTGGAGAAGAAATCCCTCTCTGCCGAGGCGCAGCAAAAACTGGTACAGTATCCCTTCCCGGGAAATGTGCGCGAGCTGAAATCGGTGGTAGAACTGGCCGTCGTAATGGCGGATGAGGAATTGATCCAGCCGGAGCATATAACCCTGAATACAACGGCCAGTATTGCGGACCTGCTGAATAAAGAAATGACCCTTAAGGAATTCGAAATACAGATCCTGCAGCATTATCTGGACAAATACGAAAAGGACGTTCTGCTGGTCGCAAAAAAACTGGATGTCGGCAAATCCACGCTTTATCGCATGATCCAGAACGGAGAGCTGAAGATGAAGTAAACCCTATTCTCTTAATGAATCACCTCTCTGAATGAACCGGCCACAAGAAGAGTTGGTCCTTTTGAAAGAACAATTGGAAGCAGAAAGGACGGCCCGGCAACGGGCGGAGCAATTGCTCCGGGAAAAGAGTGCGGAGTTGGAAAAACTGACCTTGTTGTCCCGGCAGTTCGCCTCCTTCCCCGAAGGCGGCCCCGTAGAAGAGAAATTACGGGAACACCGGACATTTTTTGAAGAGATCTTAAATAAGATCCCAGCCGAGATCATCGTTGCAGATGCTCACTACCGGTACTTGTTCGTAAACCCCGGCGCGGTGCATGATCCGCATCTGCGGGAATGGATGATCGGGAAGACCAATGAGGAATACTGTCAGTATGCGGGTCGAACCGATGCCGTTGCCCATGCCCGTCGTCAGGCATTCGGAAAAGTCCTCCGTACCCGCCAGATGATGGAGTGGAGTGAGGAGCACAGGGATGAAAAGGGTACCTTACAGCATTATCTGCAGAAGGTCTACCCGGTACTGGACGAAAAAAAAGAAGTACTGTGGGTGATCATATATGCGATAAGGATTACGGAGAGAAAGGAATTTGAAGAGATCATCAAACGTAGCGAAAAAAGATACAGGGACCTTTTCGCATACAGTCAGGCATTGATCTGTACCCACGACCTTACGGGCAGGCTTCTGGATATCAACCCGGAGATCACAAGAACCCTGGGATATTCCCGGGAAGAAATGCTGGGCCGGAAGATCCAGGATTTTGTGCCGCCGGAACATCAGCAGCAATTTGGAAAGGAATACATCAGCAATATAAGGACCAATAACAATGCCGTCAGCGGCGTCTTTTGCGTTCTGAACAAGACGGGGAAAAGGATCTACCTGCTGTATAAGAACTACCGGGTAGAAGAGGCAGGTCTCGAACCTTATGTCATCGGCTTCTCTCAGGATATTACAGATCGGATCAAGATGGAAAAAGAATTAAGGTTTGCCAAGTTGCTGACCGACCGTGCGGCCAGGGCAAAAGAGTCCTTTTTGGCGAACATGAGTCATGAGATCCGGACGCCGATGAGTGGGATCATGGGCGTTGCCAGCCTGCTCGGCAAGACCCGCCTGGATAACCTGCAAAGGAATTACCTGAAATTGATCCAGGAGTCGGCCGGCAGCCTCCTGGTGATCGTGAACGATGTATTGGACCTGGAGAAGATCATGGCGGGCAAATTGCAGCTGGAAAAGATCGCATTCAAGATCGTCGATAAAATTGCAACCACGACCCAGTCCTTTATTTACAAGGCTGAGGAAAAGGAACTGGGCCTGATCTTTCAGAACGCTATACCGCCGGATATGGTGGTGAAGGGCGACCCCTACCGGTTGAGCCAGGTCCTGAACAACATCCTGAGCAATGCGCTGAAATTCACGAATGAAGGTCATATCACGATCTCGACGGCGATCACGGAGAAGAAAGAGGATTGGGTAGTGGTTGAGATCTCGATCAGCGATACCGGTATCGGTATTACCAGGAATCGTATCCGGACCATTTTCGAACCCTTTGAACAGGCGGATGCGGCGATCTCCCGTAAGTATGGAGGGACCGGTCTGGGCCTGACCATTTGTAAGAGCATGATCGAAATGCAGAATGGAGAATTATTAGTAAAGAGCGAAGAAGGTAAAGGTTCGGCCTTTACCATTAGGATCCCTTATCATTTAAGTATGGAAGCTATGCAGGAAAATGACGCAAACCAGGTATTGGACTATAAGAGTCTGGGGCATAAAAAGGTATTGGTAGCCGAGGACGTGGAACTGAATCAATATCTCGCCAGGCATATCCTGGAATCCTGGGATTTTGAAGTAACGATCGCTGCAAACGGTAAAGAGGCGGTCGATCTCTTGCTGCGGGAATCCTTTGATTGTATCTTAATGGATGTCCAGATGCCGGAAATGGACGGGATCGAAGCTACCCAGCATATCCGGAGGCTGCCCGATCCCGTCAAGTCGGGAATCCCGATCATTGCCCTTACGGCCAATGCCCTGAAAGGGGACAGTGAGAAATACCTTGCCGCCGGTATGAATGACTATCTGTCCAAACCCTTTGATGAAGAACGTCTGTTCCGGGTCATTTCCCGAACCCTGGCGCGATTTTCGCAGCCGGTGTCAGCCGGTCAGCCCTCGGGCCCGGCATCCGCATCAACCAATGAAAAATTACCCTTTTCAAACCATAACAGCATGTTTCCCGTAAATTCCAGGCTATACGACCTCTCAATGGTCCAGTCCGTGTCCGGAGGAGATGAAGGCTTCATTAAGAAAATGGTAGCCCTTTTTATAGAGACCGTACCCCAGAACCTGGAAGAGTTGAGCCGGGCTGCCGCCGCGGAGAACTGGGATCAGGTAGGCAAGACCGCTCATAAGCTGAAATCTACCGTAGACTCGATGGGCATCAAATCTATCCGGCAGGAAATACGCACCGTAGAGGCCAATGCCAAGCAGAAGGTGTCCCTCGGCGAGATCGTTCCGCTGGTGGAAAAAATAACTTCGGTCATCGATCAATGTATCGTGCAATTACAGTCAGAGATCATACAATAACCGGCGGCGGTTACAAATCAACTTTTCCCCAATCTAAGAAAGGGATTCCCAAACAGGGAGCGCCGCAAAGGGCGAAAATAATACGACTTATTGAAAGTCAATTATTTAAAAGGTGTCTTTTTCTGGCACCATTTTCCGGGAACAAGGGTGCACTACTAGCATTTTATTATGGAATTTACCTCACCCCCCGTTATTTTCGTCGTGGAGGATAACTTGATGTATCAAAGCCTTATCGCTAAAGAACTTGAATCTGTTAGCACCAACATTCATTTCTATACAACAGGAGAGTCCTGCCTGGATGATCTGGATCTGCAACCCTCTGTTATCGTATTGGACTACAATCTGGATGGCCAAATGAATGGACTGGATACCCTGCAGCGTGTACGGATCATCAACCCGGATGTGTATGTCATCCTTTTTTCCAGCCAGAAGGGATTGAATACGAAGGAGATCTTCATGCAATATGGCAGCTTTGATTTCTTGGAAAAGAACAGCCTGTCCCTGCGCACCTTACACCAAATGGTCGATTGCGTTATTTCCTCCAACGGCAAGACAATGGGGAATTAGCTATTGGCCGGATCTCACATCCATCCCTGAGATTATCCCTTGACAAATTTTATCACGATATCATCTGCCCGGCCGGTCGCAACTCCCTCACCCTGGATTATGCCGACAGATTTTCCTCACCCTGGATTACGCTGACTGATTTTCCTCACCTTGGATTATACCTTTGATAAATCTCCTCACGGATCATCTGCCACACTGGTCGGTCACCAACCGATTCGGCCAATGATCTCCAGGGAATTTCCCTGACTCGATCCGGCTAACGATCCTTCAACGGATTTCAACGACCCCATTCAGCCGATCTTTCCAAGATTTTCGCTTCTCCCTGAACATTTCCTGATAAGCCGGGTTATCCAGCATTCATGGCGGTCTACTCCTTTGTCAAAGTTCAATACATACCCTGCTCATTACCCCTGGCCTGGGACTTTTTCTCCAGCCCGGCCAATCTCCCCCTCATTACACCCCCTGCAATGGATTTCCGGATCCTTGCCCGCCAACAGCCAGATCGCGCCTATGCGGGTCAACTGATAGAGTACAGACTGCGTCCCCTGCCTTTTATGCGGGTATACTGGATGACGGAGATCACCCATGTGGTGGAAGGCCGGTATTTTGTGGATGAACAGCGCCGCGGCCCTTATCGCCTATGGCATCACCAACATCATTTTAAAGAGCTCCCGGGGGGTGTTGAAATGACGGACATCGTCCATTACCAGCTGCCCCTTGGCTTCCTGGGAGATTTGGTCAATTCCATGCTCGTTAAAAGGCAATTGGAAGATATCTTCCGCTATAGGCTGGAAAAGGTGGAAGAGATCTTCGGCAAGTGGGCTGCCCCACTGTCTCATTTCGCCTGAGAGCAGCGATCAAATCCTTCTCCCCGGATCCTCTGATCCCTCCGGTTCACGGGTCTTCCCGGTCGTTCGTCTATCATTATCCGGGTATCCGGGAGATATATTTTTCTATCTGTTTGATCTGGTCCACGATCTGTGGGGTAGTGGGTTTCAGGGCTTTTGCCTTGCGGAAGAAGTCTTTCGCCGCGCGGAATTCCCTTTTTGTCATCATGATGGAACATAGCTGAAGGAAGGCGGCAGCCTGGTTCTCTTTGTCGGGCAGTCCTTTGCGCAGGGCCTGGCGGATATAGCTTTCGGCCTGGCGGATATCATTCTTCTGCATGCAGAGCATTCCCATTTGCAAAAGGCTGGCGCCTTCGGCCTCTTTCATGGGCATACCCAGATCCAAACCCTTCTTCATGTTCTTTTCGGCACCTTCAAAATCCTGGTTCATCATGGCGATATTACCCTTCAGGGTGAAATATACCGACCGGATGGGTTTGTACAGGAGGTTGGGGTATTTTACCGAGTTCAGCACTTTCTGGGCGGCTTCCAGGTTACCGCTCTCCATATGTTCCTGGATGAGGCGGAGGGGGCCGAAAAAGAAATAGCCAAACAGGAGGATGACCGCGATCAGGTAGGGCAGGAATGCGGGCCAGAAACCTGCATATACGTTGGTAAAGACGCCGATCGCCAGCAGGGCGATAGCGATATACAGGCGGTATTTAATGACAATATTGTAAAACTTCATGACGGGGAATTTTGGCCTTCAATGTTATCCGAGCGATTCAAACCCTCCTCCACAACCTTGCGGCTGGGGAGACAGATCAAAGATCTGCCAAAGGGATTGCAAATATAGGGCTATGCGCGGAATTGCGGCCGGAATTGTACTCCCTGCGGTGGGCTGGCGACCCCGCGGTTAACGCATCCTTCGTCCTAGAATTTGTCATCGTTGACCTCGATCCAGTAGCCGTCTGGGTCCTGGAGATAGACCTGCTTGACCTTATCGGGTCGGACCTGGGGCTCCTTGCTGCTGCCGGCCCAGTTGCCGTACTTGACCTGGGCTTCGTCCAGGTGTTTGGTAAAGGCATCCATCGATTTCACGCTGAACGCGAGGTGGATATTGATATCATGGGCAATATCCTCCTTGGCGCCGGAGACCACATGCAGTTGCCCGTGCTCCGAGATCCGGAACCAGACATGCTTGCCGTCGTGGAAAGGCTCTGATATTTTCTTGAGCTGCAACACTTTTTCATAGAAATCCGCGGCCCGGTTCAGATCGGTGACAAAGATCGTCTGGTGGCTGAAATGAGGCCCCTGGGCACGGGCGGAAAGGGCCAGCAAAAAGGGAAGGCAGAGAATGGCTAGGCGTCTGACAAACAATCTATTCATAATGAGTATTTTCAACACCTAAAGTAATCATTTGCCAAGAGCTAAAAGACATGAATTTCCGCCAGCGGCCGCCTTCCGCCACAAATTATATTATTAGCGGGGAATTATTGGGGTAAAAACCCCGGAATATACTATTTTTGCGGCCCTGCATTTTGGTCCCGTAGTTCAATGGATAGAATAGAAGTTTCCTAAACTTTAGATACAGGTTCGATTCCTGTCGGGACCACGATAACTCCAACCCGCTGACTTCCAGCGGGTTTTATTTTATCCCTTTAAGGATACTCACAGTTATAACAGTATCCAGCGTTACGGCAATAATCTATTGGTCAGAGCAGTATTTAATTTTTTATCTTTGGGTATGCCAAAGGTTTATGAATATCTGGGTCTGATATTCTTCTTCTACGCGAACGAACACTTACCTATTCACGTTCATGTTACTTTTGCTGAATATGAAAGTAAAATAGAGCTAGAATACGAGAATGGCGTATTGAAAGGTGTAACTGTTTTGGAGATAAAAGGACGCAACCCTTTACCTCCTGGCGAGTTGAAAGAATCAATAAAATTTGTTAAGAAATATCACGAAGGTATTGTAGAAAAATGGACTAATTTTTTTGTAAAGAACAAAAAAGTAAAATGCGAAGTGATCACTAAAAAGATTAAATGACATGAAAGCGATTTCTGTATCAAGAGCATTGTATATAGATGGTTATAAGCTTGAAGTGGAGTTCAATGACAATAAAAAGCGTGTTGTTGACTTTGGCAATTTTTTAAACACACACAGCCACCCTCAATACAACAAGTACAAGAAGCCGGAGAATTTCAAGAAATTCAAAATTGAAAATGGCAATATTGTATGGGGAAAGGACTGGGATATGATTTTCCCAGTATATGATTTATATCAGGGGAAAATTGAAGCATAGACCTAGTCTTGTTAATTGGAAGCTGAAAAGTCAATTTATTACTTAAGTTAAGCCGTTAAAAGTCGCAAATCGGCCAGTAATCGGTTTAATAATTCCTGATAGCAACTACGAGATTAAGCTCTTAGTAAGGGTTCAAAGGGGCCGTTTTCAGACGGACCCTTATTTCGTAAATACCAAGACTCAGGGGAATTTGCCCGGAAAACTTTGATAAGATCGGGAGTAAATAAGGATTTTTTTAGCTTAGGTTCAGTTCTTTTCCTTAAAACAATTGATTGTCAATATTATATGACACGTACAATTGTATCATTGTCGACTAATACGCTGAATACCAAAAGGTGCATGCCCTTAAACGTCTGTTCTTCAAATGATTATACTTTTTAAGCACTCTGCAAAAGTTAATTGAGAATTGATTGGCGTGGAGGGTCATATCGAGGGTCATTCAGACCCACCTCTCCTGAAACCCAATCCCACATTGAGTTTCAGCGCAAGAGAAGTAGTCCTGTCGGGACCACATTGACACAAAGGCCTTAATATTCAAGGCCGTTGTTATTTTAGAAGCTGGATGTTTTCAAACTTCACTTTCATGCCCCAAGTCCTCAATTTGATATTTATTTGCATAATATTCTACGACTGTTCTTATCTCATCAAATGTTTTATCCATTCGCCGAACTTTTAGCGTTGCTTCTTTATCCAATCTGTCTTCCGTGTCTTTCAACCGGATATGAAGTTTGTATATGTCCCCATCACTTCGCATTTTACAAATTGTCGAATTGAAGTACCATATATCATCCCAAGCTAAATTTCCATATTTTCTTGACCAAATGCCGTTACAGTCTATTCGTACTTTAACTCTCTTGTCAAAATAATAAAATAGGCAAAGTGAGGGCACAAAAGCGAACATCAGAAAAAATGGAAGTTTGGCAAAGCTCCATTTACCGAAGAAGAAATCGATCGAATTCTTTCGTTGTTCCGGAATGATAAAGGCAAAAGAGAAGATTAATAAAAATGCAAAAAAATAAAAAAGATAGTATTTTTTCCAGCCCTCCCGGACTTCGATAACATTTGTATCTGTCAAATTTTTCAGATTGGATGTAATAGTCAAGATTTGATCTATCAATTGGGATTTTCTTTTATTGGCTTAAAAGTTCTTGCATCAGATTCGGTAAAGAAATCGCTGTAATACCTTCTCCCATAGGAAAGGTCTCCAAGCCAGAGTAAACGACAAAACGTTTATCGGGTTTTATATCCTCACATCCGATATAAAAGCCCTTTGACAAAGATGGTGTTGAATTGCGCTTGATCTCTATCGCCCACTTTGCACCACCGGGAAACTCCAACACTAAATCTATTTCAGCACCACCGGGCGTGCCATAGAAATAGGGCAGCACCCTTGAGGGAGCCACGGACATTATATTTTCAATGACAAACCCTTCCCAACTTCCTCCTACAACAGGGTGGCCCAGAAGGCTATTATAGTCAAGGATATTAAGCAGAGCATGCGTAACACCGCTATCACGCACATAAATCTTGGGAGATTTGACTAGACGTTTACCCACATTGGTTGTCCAGGGCTTTAAGCGCCTGACCAATAAAAGATCGGTCATTAAGTCAAGATAACGACCAATGGTTGTGGTAGACACGTCCAAATTCCTTGCAAATTGTGCGGCGTTTAGAACAGAACCTTGGTTATGAGCCAGCATAGTCCAAAATCTTTCAAGTGTTTCAGCAGGGATTCGCGGTCCTAGTTGAGGAATGTCACGTTCGAGGTAAGTTTTAATAAAGTCGTGACGCCAAGCCAAACTGTTTTGATCGGAATCCGATAATAAACTTTCTGGGAAGCCCCCACGAACCCATAAGCTGTTTAATTTGTCCAGGCTATTGTCTGCATATTCCGTTGCATCTATTGGATGGAGTTCCATATACGCAATGCGCCCAGCCAGGGATTCACTGGATTGTTGTAGAAGATCGATGGACGCGGAGCCTAAAAACAAGAATTGCCCGGCCCTATTCCCTTTGCGGCGTTCCTGGTCAATAATGCCTCTTAATGGAGCGAATATTTCAGGAAGACGTTGGACTTCATCAAGTACGATTAATTTGTCGCTGTTCTCTACATGGAAAGCTTCGATGTCCTGTACTTTTTGTAGATCTCTGCGGTTTTCCAAGTCCAGGTAAATAGAAGGAGTTGTTTCTGAAATATTGAGAGCAATAGTTGTCTTACCTACCTGACGCGGCCCTAATAAGGCTACGGAAGGACTGCGTTCTAAGGCTTCATTTATTTGAGCTTCGATTCGTCGTTTGATCATGTATGCAAATTTAACATGAAATGTGAAATTTGCATACATGAAAATTAAATTTCAATTTAAAGCTGATTATCAAGTACTTACAAACATTGTAAAATCATTTTAAACGGTAATAAACTGCTGAAAACCTCAAAATCTGCTAACAATTGGTTAGATAATTGTCCTGTCGGGACCACCAACAACCTACCCTGTAGGTTCCCCATTTTTGCAACTCCCTGAAAATGAGATCCCCCGACAAATTTTTGATACAAGCAATATCATGTAATATCACCCCATTCGGGTAGGTTTAAGGGTAGGTCGATCCGGCCGGACCTTTATCAAATCGTCTTGAATCGCATCAAATCGTCTCATTTCTTGGGTAAAGATCGTATATTTAAGTCTCAAATCGTCTTACATGAATGGTATGAAAATCCACACTCTGAGTTTTGGACCTAAAAACTGGATGGAGTTGGCACAAGAACTTAGTCAATTAGATCGCTTTGATGCTCAATGGCAGGCCATAGAACGTAGAGAGCAAAAAACCTTAAAAGAGCTGAAGTCGATTGCTACGGTTCGAAGCGTTGGTGCTTCTACACGAATTGAAGGATCGCACCTGTCAGATAAAGAAGTTGAAATCCTGATCGAAAACCTGGAAATCAACAAATTGACTGAAAGGGATCAGCAGGAAGTGGTGGGTTATTACGAAACCTTAAATCTGATTGGGGAATCCTATCGGGATATTCCTGTAGCAGAGAGTAGTCTGAAACAACTGCATAATTTCTTGATGAAGTATAGTATAAAGGATGGTTATCATAAGGGGGATTATAAAACTAGTACCAACAGGGTAGAGCAAACAGAAGTAGATGGTAGCAAGACACCTATTTTTGAGACAACTCCACCAGGCTGGGCTACAAAGGATGCAATGGCCCAACTCATCGACTGGTACAACAAAGATTCCTCCACGCATGCTTTAATAAGGGTCGCTCTTTTTGTTTATGAGTTTTTGAGCATACATCCTTTTCAGGATGGTAATGGCCGTCTTAGCAGGCTATTAGCGACGCTACTGCTTATGAAGAGCGGTTATATATGGATCGAGTATGTAAGCTTCGAACACGAGATTGAGCATCGGAAAAAGGAATATTATAAAAGGTTGATGGAAGCACAACGCAACAGGCCTGGAGAAGATGTGACGGAGTGGGTGTACTTTTTCCTTGATTGTTTAAAGAATATCCAGAGTCAATTACTACAAAAGCTAAAGGAAAAGGAAAAGCGGGAAAATGTAGGTGTGCGTGAACAACATATCTATGCCATTGTCGAAAACAACCCAGGTATCAGCAGCGGAGAAATCGCGGAGAAATTGAAGATTCCCAATTCAACCGTGAAAAGGATTTTGGCAGATCTTCTATCGAATCGTAGTTTGGTTGTGCATGGCGCAGGCCGCGGTACGCGGTATAGCATTGCAGTGACAGATCTCGTAAAAAGAGACGTTGCTATAATATTAACAAATGAAGAACGGAGAAAAGAGTTCACGCTACCTCAAAATGGCTCTTTTCTGTGCATCAAGAAAATAGTATTGACACCGTTGTTTGAATGGAAGCACCCTGACGAATGGAGTACTAAGCTATCTCAAAACGGTCTATATATTGCTATTCAAGCAACTACCAGCCAAGGAATAGTGTATCGTCAACCCTATTCTATTTTTGGGTTTAATGACCCATCCTATTTCCAACCTGTGTTCATTGTAAACCCCAACATCGTGATGCCGGACCAACTCAAAGCCAATGTTATAGGTAAAATGACCTACCCCATCAAGTGCAGCATTGAATTATCCGGCTCCGTTGAACGGTTTGATTTTAATGTGATGCTGGTCACAGATGAGGGCTAGTGAGGGAGAATTGAATGAATAACTGTAAGCCAACCAAATCGTGTTGCCATGAATGCGTATGATGTTCTTCAGGGAAAAAATTTACCAGCACTCCTAAGCGAACAGGTCACTTGTAAAACGACTTTTCAACTCTTTTGCTGTTACCAGCGTAGCGTGATTTTTCTATGTTTCTTTTATTGGCTTAAAAGTTCCTGCATCAAATTCGTTAAAGAAATTGCTGTAATACCTTCTCCCATAGGAAAACTCTCCAAGCCTGAGTAAACGACAAAACGCCTATCGTGCTTTATATCTTCGCATCCGCTATAAAATCCTTTTGAAACGGATGGTGCTGAATTACGCTTGATCTCTATGGCCCATTTCGCTCCACCGGGAAACTCAAGAATTAGATCTATTTCTGCACCACGGGGCGTACCATAATAATACGGCTGTATCCGCGAAGGAGCTACAGACATTATATTTTCAATGACAAACCCTTCTCAGCTTCCTCCTACAACAGGATGGCCAAGAAGGCTATAATAGTCGGGAATATTAAGCAGTGCATGCGTAATACCGCTATCACGTACATAAATCTTGGGAGATTTGACTAGACGTTTACCAACATTGGTTGTCCAGGGTTTTAAGGGCCTGACCAATAAAAGATCAGTCATCAAGTCAAGATAACGACCGATAGTCGTGCTGGATACGTCTAGATTCCTTGCGAGATGTGAAGCGTTTAATACAGAGCCCTGGTTATGAGCCAGCATGGTCCAAAACCGCTCAAGCGTTTCGGCAGGAATTCGTGGCCCCAGTTGAGGTATATCACGTTCAAGGTAGGTTTTGATAAAATCATGGCGCCAGACCAGGCTGTTTTGATCAGAAGCCGACAACATGATGACCTTTTGCCATTCCGGCGATATACAGATAAAAATATCAACACGTATGAAACGATCTATTTTTATCGCCCTGGTCTGCATCGTCATGTTCGCCTGTAAAAAAAGTAAAGAAGATGCCCCGGCACCAGCATCGATCACCGGCTATTGGACGGGCACCTGGTCCCAGAATGGAAGGTCCGGTCAAAATGAACTGGCCGTCGTACTATGGAATAATAACCGGGTGCGGATACTCACCGGCTTTGCCGGCGGCGATACGTCCAGCGCAGCACGTAAAACAGAAGATCTTTATACGTATGAAGACGGTGTTGCCAGGTTCGAATGGCGTGATAATACTTTTCGTTATGCATATAGGGGAGAGGCAAAAGGGAATACCATGACCGGCACCTGGGGCGTCATTCCGAGCGAGGATGATGGAGGAACGTGGAAGATTACCCGGCATTAGGGTATATGAAATTATCTGTATATCTTGTATATTCAATGAGCGCTTCTATAGATATGCAAGGTACCTTTTCAGAAAAACTGGGGAACGAAGAAACCCTGACCCGAGTGAAAATCAACGACGAAAAGGTGTTGAAGGAGGTTTATGCCGCTCATTATCCCGCCATTTTACGGTACATCCAGGCTAACCAGGGTTCTTCCAGCGATGCCAAAGATATTTACCAGGAGGCCTTTTTGGCTTTCTGGAGAAATGTGCAGCTGGACAAATTCCGGGCGGAGCATCCCCAGGCTATCGGGAGCTACCTGATGCGGATAGCGAAGAACAAGTGGATCGATGTGCTGCGAAAGGAAAAAAGATTGCCTGTCTCTCCCCTGGAAGGAAAGGAGGTGGGTGAGACGAACGCCACCGCGGTGAATACGGAGGAGGAACAATATCTTCAACAGGTAAAAGGGCATTATAGAAAAATGGGGGAACCCTGCAAGGAGCTATTGTACCGATTTTATTTCAGAAAGGAAATGCTACGGCAAATAGCGACCCACTTTTCCTGGACGGAGGCCACCGCCAAAAATAATAAATACCGTTGTCTGCAGAAGCTGAGGGACGCAGTGCTGAATAAATCATAAACTGAAATTCCATGATTAACCAGCCCATTACATCAGAAGAGCTTGCCTATATCGACCGGTTCCTGCGCGGAGAAATGACTGAGGAGGAGCGTGACGATTTTCATGCGAGGATGGAAAGCGAGGATAGTCTCCGGGAGAAAGTGAGAGGGGTGGAATTGACGTTGTTGGGCATTGGCGAGGCGTCGCTGGAGGAAAGAATGGATGCCTTTCATACAGAGATGGGGGGCGACCATGCGCAGGCGATGTCTGATGATTCGCCGATGATACCTGCGCGCAAGGCCAGCCCCTTCTGGTCAAAGCCCTGGGTAATGGCTGCCGCGGTGGGACTTATTCTGGCTGTTTCGCTGTGGCTGCTGCTGGCGGACCGTCAACATGATCTGTATGCCGTTTATTATAAGCCTGATCCGGGGCTTATGACGACGATGAGCGCAACGGACCATTATGAGCTTGAAAGAGCCATGGTGGCGTATAAGAACGGGGAGTACAAGCGGGCGATCGAGGCATGGAGCCAGCAATTGAAAATCCATCCTTCCAGCGATACGCTGGTCTATTTCATGGGCGCTGCCTACCAGGCCATGGGCAACCTCGATTCCGCAGGGGTCTTTCTCCAAAGAATCACCTCACAACCGGGCAGCGGCTTCTATAAAGACGCCAGCTGGTACCTGGGTCTGCTGTATATAAAAATGAACAAGCCCGCCGAAGCAACGCCCCACCTCAAAAGATCAGGACGTAGCAAGGCGGTGGCGCTGATACAGCGGCTGAAAGAACAATAATGTCGCATGAGATATTTTTACACGGTCCTATGCAGCTTGCTGAGTCTTGGCGTCCTGCACGCCCGGGCACAGGCGCCGCTTGACAGCCTTATTGCAGCCATTCCCTCCAGAGCGGAGGGGGTCGAGAAGAGCAAAGGAACAAAGGCCGCTATCAGGGAGATGTACAGGTACATCGATGAGCTACAATCAAAAGGTATGACCGCCCTCCAGAAGATGGAGGCGTACCACCATGCCGCTATGTATTGTGAATCCGCCAGTGAGATGCGAGAGGCGTACCGCGCCATGACGATGGCATTGACCTTTGCCGGAAAGCTGGATAAGCAACGGGCGTACTATATGGCAAAATGCGAGTACAATCTTGGGTCGTTTGCTTATAAAATGGCTAATGTCTCTCTCTCGGAAAAACATCAACGTACGTCCCTGGCCATCAAATCCGCCGACCCTTCCATTCCTCCGGAAGATCTATATTTCTCGTATAATGCTATGGGCGCCATAGAATGGCATCACTCCCGGTACGACAGCGCGCGGCAATTCTTCAATCATGCCCTGGCAGCCCTGGAGAAAATGCCTGACGACAATATCAACCGCCGGTACCGTCCCGCGCTGATCAAAAATAACCTGGTGGCGATCTATCGGGAAGAAGGAAATACTTCCGAAGCGCTGAAGACGGCCTACGAGGTCGTCGATAGCTACCAGGCATTTTTACAAAACAAAGGCGGGGACGATAAAAAGAAATATGCGGTAGAGGATTGGTGTGCGGCCATCGACAACCTGG
>Ga0247778_1000561_pt1 | contig 40167 bp, 45 predicted proteins | sample UWRJL049202B5_FD_179939 | JGI IMG/M metagenome (GOLD analysis project Ga0247778, IMG submission 179939) | Plant litter microbial communities from Arlington Agricultural Research Station in Wisconsin, United States - UWRJ-L049-202B-5 | ecosystem: Environmental > Terrestrial > Plant litter >...
AAAAAAACGAAATAACACAACGAACAATGCAGTGTTCTTCTCCTCAAGAAGCCCTTCGTCATATGGTCCATCCTACGGAACTTTCTCTCTCGAAAACCTTCGCTTGCAGTCCAATCTATGACTTCCATTATCGGAGTAAATCTCCATGAAAGTGAATCCGAAGAGAACTTAGCTTCACACGCGTCAAAAGCCATTTCGACGATATCAATCAAAGGTTACCAAGGAAGGGCCATTCGATCAAAAATACGATGCTGCATCTAGCATCATGAAAACCTCATGTTGTCCTAATAGCATTGCAAGATATCACTCAAGGCATCTCTTCCAAGGCATCCTCCAAGCTTTTTGGAGGCATCAACCAATCACCCGGGATATCCACCGGTGCTTGTCTTTCAAAAGCCCACCGCCTCACTTCCTCAAAATCCTTACACGTATGCTTCGTATTGAAATCCGGAAACGCAGTCGGGGCATCCTTGTTCCACCATACTTGGCCCAGTACCCCGGTATCAACTGCACACATCAGTTGTTGGCGGAGAATATCGAGACAATGAGCTTTCTTCTCATCAGCCGGCATGTCCACAAAAGAGGGAGGTGGGGAAGAATCATACAAAGGTGCAGCCGAAATATTGACTCTTTATTGACAAACGCACCTTCGGCACGAGCAGAATAATATTCGAAATTATAGTACAAGCTCTGCCGTAACAGGTTCAAGCAATGCAGATGATGCAAACCTTCCACGTTGACGACAAATCCACCGCCGTATTTTTCACGGATATGAACATGATCATCACTGAGACCTGCTTGAATGCCTTCCTCGTGGCTGATTATACCGCTGCGATCTGCTGCTATTAGTGTGATACTTGGCAAGGGGAAATGGGGAAGTACAATCCACGCCCAGGGATTGCCATGCGGCATCCACTTCTGGTGAGGCCGGGCGCCGGAATACTGTTTCGTGGAGGAAGGAGCCGTTGAAATGGACTTCGTCGAGTGAAAGAGGGATGGCGTCGAGGATGGGTGCTACTGAGAATGTCAGTTGTTTTGCTGTGAATGCGAGAGGAGAACTTGCAATGTTGAGAAATGCGTTTGATGCAGAATTTATCTGCGTCGAGAACGAGAGTCGTTCCTGCCCAAATTCCTAGCATCAGAGATGCAATGCATGTCATGAGAACGGTGAGAACGACATAAAGACTGGACACGGCTCCTTGAGGTCGAGACTTCTCGGTCGTTGAGTTATCTTTGAGCTCCAGGAAGGACTCACAATCATCGGATTGTCGGAGGGGTTCGAATCTGGGACTGTGAGTTGGGAACATTGCAACAGCACTGAAGTCATCCAGCGACATCGTCGAACTTCATGGGAGCAAAACTCCATCTGGGTGTGCGACCATGGCAGTTCCTCTCATCCACGGACCAGATGGGTAATATCCCACGTGCCAAACTTCCAAGATACACAGTTCATCACAACAAGGGATTAAAATCCCTCACTGATAAGATATTCCTTTTTCTGTAGCCAAAACGCCACATCGACTTCTCATGGGTGGATCTGGGGAAGATTCAGCCCCAGTCTTGGCGACTGTCCCGCTTCGGCGGTACCGCTGGCTTGACATATCGTGTCTCAGAGATTGGCGTAATATTCCCGAGGCCAAGCTAGGACTGGAGTGACACATCCAGTTTATTTTGGAGCTTGCACTAGCGAAGATTGGTGAAATTTAGTAGAACTTCGATAGAAGCCTGGATCTTTGTGGGTAGGTGGAATGGATTTGGCCGTGCCAGATGAGTGGGATGTATTGATGTCTATCTAGGTACCTTCGAGAAACTTAATGCAGATAACGTAAGGAGAATGAGCGACATAATCCTCAAGAATAAGTAACGCTTTCGAAGCTGGAGATCCACGGTATATTGCCTCCGCCGAAAGGTAACCTTGAGCTCACCAAATGTAAAATCACTGCATTGACTAAGAGGCACAAGCTCTTTCGAGTAGATGAATGGAAGAGTCATGATAAGAAGATGTGCAAGCTTTCGTTATCAATCCACGTTTCGAATCAAGAAGATGACTAACAGCAGGCTACCACTGACAAAATTGGACATATAATTAGATACACATTTTGATGAAAGTCGTGTGCCACTCAGACATAGGGTTGACGGCCGATCGCTAGGAACCAAGCCGCTAAACGTATGCCACCTTTCAGTGAGCCAACAGGGTTTCATATCCGACCAAGTGCAAAGCCTTATCTCCAAGCAGCGAGACACAGGCCGGTGCTTGTATGGAGTAGAACTAGCGCGGGGTATCACCACTCCAACATCAAAATTGACAATCATGGCTACTTCTTGGACGCGGGATCAGGATTGTACTTCCTAATCTAGAACTCTGCTCACGAAGAACCGCGAGCGGGATTGTGGCTTGCGTCCGCAAGTTTTAAACCTCGCAGAGTCTCTTCTTATAAGGGTAGTGCTGCCTCCAAGGGTGGAAGTCAGACGACTTAGACGTGCTAAAAAAACAGCTAAAAAGTCAAACTTGAGAACGGCATCAGAAAGAAAACAGAACCACACACCGCACAACATGAAACTCGCCCTCCTCGCACTGCTCACCATCGTAGCGGTGCCAGCACTCGCCGCACCCCAAGGTTACGGAAGCTACGGCTCCTACGGCTCCTATGCCGACGCCCCTGTTCCCGACGGAGGGTACCCAGCGCCTGACGGAGGATATCCGGTCCCAGATGGAGGGTACCCTGCTCCGGCTGATGGCTATGGAAGCTATCCCGCACCTGCGGATGGGTATGGGAGTTATAAGAGAGCTGTGGGGGATTTGATCAAGAGGATTTGGGGATAGGTATGTGAGAGATTTGCTGGCTAGGAGAATAGGGGCTGACCACTTGGTAGAGACCAGATGCATGATATCATCACTGAGAACAACTTGAGCTAGGAAATAGAAAGAGCTGTTGGAGTACTTGCTGCTCATGTATGAGGCTGGACGGATGCGGGATCGTGAATGTTGACGTACATTTTGCTGCTTGTTGCAGTTCATTCCGAAAAGCTGTATATTCGGCTATCGTTTCAGTGGTGGTACATGTTTCGATCCTGGCACATGACTCCCCTTCTCATATCTCTTCACAATCGTAGCGGCAATGTTCTTCCAGGCCTCCCCTCCCACCTCATGTCCCTGACTTGTATGCACCCCAAACTGCCTCACAGCTTTTCCCATCCACCAAGGTCGCTTCGCGTTGACTGTTCGCGTATCGCGAGCGTAGTTGGCCAACCCAAATCTCTCCTTCACTGGATACAGATCTGCAACTTTCATACGAGCTACGCGTGGTTTGCCCACAACATTCATGGTTGTGATGTCGATCTCGGCATCTTTTGGTAGATTCTTAGAGTACCGCATCAGCATATCTTGGGAGTATCTGACGAACGGTGGGAGTCGGAGATGAATGTAATTAACGTATGGGCCAGAGATGTATAATACAAAGACCATTGGAATGGTTCCCAGAGCAGCAACTACAGAAGCGTCAGAAAAGGAGCGGAAACACGTGACCAGAAATAATATGTCAACGCACCTGCAAATGCTACCCATGGCGGTTGAGATTCATCTTTAAAGTAGGCTGGTGCCAACGCTGCACAGAAGAACGTGGCAATGATGATTGTTGTGACTTTCAAGGCCCCAAGAAAGACTGTACGACCAGTCCCCGCATGGTAGATAATGAGGCGTTCCGGAAAAGCTGTTGTGAATTAGATAAATGAGATCATTTGGGAAATTCTTCAAAAAATTACCTTTTCCTTTCCCAGGTGTACTACGGGTGGTGCTTTTAGGTGGGGCAGATGAAGCAAATCTGCGGCTCAAATGCTGGATCGAGCTTCTTTGACTTTTGACGACCGTAAAGGGTGAGAAGGAAGGCGTCCTGAGACTTTGGAGGACTCTCCGTGATAACAACTGCCTGGTGAACATATTCTCCTCGCGTCTAAGTCTTCTTTAGGGGTCAAGCGTAGGTCGAAGAATCCGGGCAAATCAACGCGTCGAAAGGACAATGTTACAGCCTCAAATGAGGAGGATTGGCAACGAGAAATCGCACATCTGTACCAAGCTGACCAAGAAAAGTAAAAAATTAAAGGAAACCTGACGGAGCTTTGATGCTTGACAAGATAATGCAAATGATACTCGAGAGTCAAAAGGTCCCCCTCAAGCGCGATAGACGCCAAGTGCCGCTTTAACCCTTTAACCGGCGGCCAATATACGGTGTTCGTGTTGACAGATAGTACTGCTCTTCAAATCGTGTTCGACTCTTCCAAACAGATCGACGACTTTGGAGAGGATTGATGATGGTTCTACGGGAATTTCTACGGTGATACTATACCAGGCTCTTTGCCTTCACGACGGCATGATGGAAACGCGCTTTCTGCAGACATTGCTATGTCTGACATACCTCCTGCTGGGAATTTCGGCATTTACACCATTGTCTGACGAGACGCTGCAGAACCTGCCTTCTGCTGGAACAGACTTCGATATACACGATGGAGCAATTCTTGCGCCGATTCTGATCCCTCGAGTGGCGGGAACCCCAGGGTCAAAGCTGGTGCAGCAGCATTTCGTGGATTGGTTCCAATTACATCTCCCAAAATGGACTATCGAATTCCAAAACTCGACTTCGAAAACTCCTGCTACGGGCGATAAGCAAATTCCATTTGTGAACATCATAATCACACGAGATCCGCCGTGGACGAAACCGGGAGATGTGGGAAGGCTGGCCCTCGTTGCACATTATGACAGCAAAATGGAAGATACCCATCAGACCCCGCCTGGATTTATTGGGGCGACGGATAGCGCGGCTCCCTGCGCAATTATTATGCATGCGGCGAGAAGCGTGGATGAGGCACTGACGAAGAAATGGACTGCTATGGAAGCTGAGGGGTTGAATGGCTTGGAGGAAGAAAAGGGTGTGCAGATACTGCTTTTGGACGGCGAGGAGGCAATGGTAGAATGGACGGATACTGACTCTCTGTATGGGGCCAGGTATGGATGCATCCAAGACCGCTTCGGGAGATGTTTACTGACCCTATTAGATCACTGGCCGAGTCCTGGGAGTCGACTCCCCATGCTGCGATGTCCACGTACCACAATGCCATCAGTTCCATCTCCCTCTTCCTTCTTCTGGATCTTCTCGGTGCACCAGACCCAAACGTACCGTCGTTCTTCAAAACCACCCATTGGGCATACCAACATCTCGCCCTCGCTGAATCCAGACTACGAACACTAAACCTACTCGAATCAAAACCGAGACACCCCTTCCTCCCCGAATCGGATAAAGGGATGGATACCTTCCTCAACGCATGGGGCGTGCAAGATGACCATATACCATTCATGGCGCGGGGTGTGGAAGTTTTGCATATTATACCGACGCCATTCCCCTCGGTCTGGCACACAGGAGACGATGACGGCGAACACCTGGATATACCCACTGTACATGACTGGGCGAAGATCGTCACGGCGTTTGTGGCAGAGTGGATGGATTTGGAAGGAACTTTGCCTCCAAAGGCTGAAGCAGAAGCACAGATCAGAGCAAAGAGATCCGTTCCTTTGCGGAAGACTGAGCTGTGAGTTGACCTCCGCGCTCCCTCTTATGGCTTGCAACTTATCATGTATATAGCAGCGATAGCACATAACTTGTTCCAAATAGATTTGAATCTAGATGTATTTACAACCAATTTCTACCCGAGATTAGATGTTCATGTATGGTGAAGCATTCTCCAATGATGTTTTCGGTTTCTTTTCCAAGGACGGCAGGCCACCTGTTTGATGGCTGCCCGTGCTATTATTCTTCCGAGTCTACGGAGAATCTGTCGGCACCAGCAGTCCCGGCAGACAATTATATGAATTCTTTTGTCTCTCCTTTTGATCCTGCTCCTGCCGAGGTTCGTATCCTTACGGAAGGCACTCGGCCTGGACATTTCTTCAACCGCGAGGCGACCAGGCGGGACTACCCGCTGTGCCATGTTTCAAGGATTGCAAGGACATCCGTTGAGTTTTGTTTTCTCCATTCTTGCTGTTCCTCGAGACCCGCTCCAGACGGCCCCGCACCAATGAACTGGAGCGAGTCACTACTGCGAGTCAGTGGATGACTAACCACAGCTCCACACTACACCCATGTCCCCAAATTTTCAGTATTTGTTACAAATTCTCCTTTGATTAACTAATTTCTTCCTTGTTTTCAGTATCAATTGGGCAATCTTGCCATTAATGGACCCAGAAATATTCCAAAAAGGTCCCCGCGAGTGTGAAAGAAGGTAGCCTAGAGAATCCGTCCGAGCTCAGGCTTAGAAATGGAATACGAAATATTTCCTTTTAGGGGTCATACCACGCGTGGGAATGCGAGGCCGAGGTACAGTTTTGGTAGAATGCTTTTTTTTATTTCACTGCAACATCTGATATAAAGACGTACGCTTCGCAAGTTCAATGCGTTTCTTCCTTGTCCAAAGCAAAGCAACTGATACCCCGATCACTGTCTTCTGCAATCATGGCTCAAGACAAAGCAACCACGATGCGCTCACTTGCAATAGAAAAGTACTGCAAGCCCGACGAATACAAGATTCTCGACCTCCCAATCCCCAAAATTAGTGCTCCAGATGAGCTTCTCATCAAAGTCCACGCTGCGTCGATAAATCCAATCGATGTCAAGGTTGCCGATGGGCAAGCAAAGCTAGCTTTTCCGGCGAGGTAAAGTCCTTCGTCAATCTACAGCCGCCGCATATTACTCCATCAGTCTGCTAACGTCACACCATCCACAGCTTCCCACATAAACTAGGATACGATGTCTCCGGAACCGTCATCGCCGTCGGCTCAGCGGTCCCCTCCCACCTTCAGCCCGGAGCAGAAGTCTACACCCGCATCCCCCAAAGAAGTACCGGCGCCGCCTCCGAATACGTCTTCTCGACCGTCGATGCCACGGCCCCGAAGCCCAGCACCCTGTCGCACATCGAAGCCGCTTCTATCCCGCTAGCGTCTCTCACTTCTCTGCAATCTTTGGATGTGGCACAGAAACATTTCGAAGGCGGACTGAAAGGAAAGACGGTCTTGATACCGGGCGGGCTTTCGGCGACAGGTTCGTGCGCTGTGCAAGTCGCGAAGAATATCTTTGGAGCCGGGAACGTGATTACTACTCTCTCTCCTTCCAAGGCTGCGAAAATAGATACCTTGCTGGGAAAAGGCGTCGTGGACCGGGTCATCGATTACACGAAAGAAGACATGAGCACAGTGATCGAGCGTGGCTCTGTAGATTTCATGTTCGACACCATGGGTCAAGCCCTCGCGAGCTTACATCTCATGAAACCGGGAGGTCTGATCGTGAGTGTGAGTTCGCTGCCGTTCGGGAAAGAGCTGAAGACTGTGACGCCGGATATGCCGGCATTGGTGAGATGTATCTTGAATGGGATTGGAGTCGTGAGTCAGTGGAGGGCGCGGAGGTATGGTGTTACGTATTTGAGTATGTTTATGCATCCTAGTGCGGAGGATTTGGGTAGGTTGGGGAAGTGGGCTGATGAGGGGAGTGTGAAGCCTGTTGTGGGGAGGGTGGCGAGGTTGGATAATTTGCAGGAGGTGAGGGAGGGGTGTCAGGAGATACTGAATGCGAAAGGGGGAACCGGGAAGTTTGTGATTGAGATCGTATAGTCGGTCGTGGGTATGGTGTTTGATAGCTGGCGGGCCTTTCATGGTGTTATAGTATCGTTGTAATTGTCAATAAGATCCTGTTCGGAAATCATGAATTTATCCGCATCCATCCCATTGACAAGCTCTGGATACTCAATCCAAAACTTATCCAGCAGAACCCAATTTTCTATTTTTGAGATTTTCTCAATGAACCTCGGATGGATCTGAGGATCGCCGCTTTGAGTCCAAGTAATGAATTCTGAATTGGGAGTATTGCGAATCCGAGAGGTACAGAGGAGAAGCCTCAATACTTCCGGCCGACAATATTTCATCCCCGTGTGGATGAAGTTGTCTCGCATTTGGGGCCAAAACACGTAGTCGAACATCGGTGGATGGGGGATAAAAAGTTGGACTGCTGTTGGGCAGAGCATGGCGGGGACTCGATCCCAGTTCTTCTCCGTTGGGTTGATGATCCACTGTGTTAGAAAAAAGGGTCAGTACAAAGAAGAATAAGAAGAAGCGTGGTATTACCATTGTCATCAAGTAATTTAGATAGTTTATGGCCAGCTTCTCCGTCCGCCTCGTAGGGGTATGTGCCGTTGCTTCATAGACCGCATTTGCCAGCGGGTTCAGAGAGGCCTCAAAAAGAAGTTCCAATGCCGTCGGCTCATGATTCAACATCTCAAGCTGCTCAGGTTTTCTCCTCGAGTCACGTATCGCGGAGCCAAATGGGTCGAAACATCTGTTTACCTCGATGTTCGGTGGAAGTCTGTTCCAGGCTGGGATCTTGACAAGTTCTCCCAGCTTGACTGCTATGTCTTCTATCGTCATATCATGTTGTTCTGCACTTTTCTGAAATGAGGTTGGAATATTGTTGCCATCTGAAGCTTTGTCGCGATTCGAGCTGGAAGCCGCTTTAGCTAGAGGTACCGAGCTTCGAATGTTCAGCCCTTCTTCTAGTTCTGGAGATTCTTGTGATTCGACTGCAGATGATCCCGATGCTTTCTTATCTAGAAGTCCAGTAGCGTTGGGAAACCCGTCTGGGATGGTGCGAACTGCTATCCGGGAGTCTAAGTGCCCGCCTTTTGGAGCCGCCGGTGGAGTCCTCGATGGATTTAGGGCTAACGGATGTCAGATTGGTGAAGACTCCTCAATACAGAATTTATATATATGTCCTGCTTACAGCCACTTTCTTTTTCGTTTTCATTCATGGATGGCGGCTGTTTCGTCTGATCTGCTTGGTCATCTTCGGCGGTCCAGGACTTGACGAATTGGTCGACTCGACGCAATTTTTCCCTCAAAGCTTCATTCTCCGTTCTTAGTGACTTCACTGTATCCGTAAGACGTTTAAAATCTCCGCTGGTCCCGTCGTATAGCTCTTTCAACTGCCGTTCCAGAGACGCGTTCCTCCGCTCGAGCTCCTGAAACGTGTCTTTCTCTCTTCGTCGTTTCTCACGCTGGTTCTGCTTATCTCGTTCTCTTTTTCGTTTCCGGGGATCTTCTGAGTCTTTGGCGGTCATATTTCTTAGAAGCTATATGTTCTGATGGGGGAAGACTGTGCGTCGAATGAAGGTGAGATGCCTCGGAAGGGTGCGGATAGCGGGGAAGCATTTCATTGGTCGAGCAGACGAAGGCGCCCCTTTTGACTCGGCGTCGATCAAGATACGACTTCAAACTTTCTTTTCAAGTATGCCCGAGTGTTTTTCCAATACAATATCTGGAGTCAATGACCTCTAGACGTGTTTTGAATCTCTTTGGTCTGTCAAGCAGAGTCCTGATCCTGACCTTGTCCAAGGAAGTCTCTTCCACGACAACCCCACATCTGATCCCCCTTGGCATGGCGATACAACGCGAAGCTAAACATCACCGCTAACAGCCGTACGCTCAAACGGAATACTGGACTTGGTTTGACAGCACTCCGTCTCCGTAGTAGATCTCTGTGTCGAGCTTTCCGATCACGCGAATGTCACTTTCACGTAACCTGTTCCTTTATGAGTCTTTTGATACAAGACCAGCTTGCGTTGATGTAGAAGTTTTAGTGTCCTGTTTAACATAATACAGAACCCGTACTGAGAAGTTGAAATTACTTTTTGAGTGAAAATCAAGTCATGTCTCGCTAAATAAAGGGGTTTTGGGTTTACCCAACCTCGTGTTGGACAAAAAGGGCGGCACCGAACGTTGGGGATTTGGAATGTGGTACGCTCTTACAACTTCAAATAACCTATGGATGGAAACGGATGATCAGGATGGTGAATCTTCTCGGAAGGTTCGAAGTTCGCCGCCAACTGACTTCCTATCCTGGTCAACCTTATTCACCAGGAGAATGCCAATGAGCTCTGTCACTTTGCATCTTCTAGCCATGAACCACTTCATAACAGCTCTCTGATATCCCTTCCGCGAAACTCCTAAATCGAAGGCCAAGAAGACCAATATCCGCCAGTGATCTAGGCCTGGCTCATTTCCCACAACTACCCTGCCTCCTCGAACACGATGGGTCATCGACCGCGCACTCAAAACCGCTCCACGTCGGCCGACACCCACTATCCTACATCACCACCCAGAAGACTCAAAGACCCAAGCCACTACCTAGATATTGAATATAAAAATGCAGGAGTTCGTATCAGGAGGCCCGCCGCCGACACGCTAGACGCAAGTGCAGAACTTGCAAGACAGGTCTCACGAGACACCAGAGCAAAGCCTCTTGTACAAAGCGGCAAATATGATCCATATCCTCGGGCGACAGTCAGTGAGGCTAGCATTCCCAGAGGAATATTGAAGGGCTATGGCCCGAGCGTGAACGACAGCAGCAGGGAGAAGAAGATACCGCTTGAGGTGAATTGGAGGGAGAATCTCAGCGAAGATATTGGACCGCCGTGGTGGATGAGAAGTCGGCGTCCAAGGCATAGCGAGCCAAAGAAATGGCCACATGAGAATTTGCTGAGAGGAGGATCAGATACGGTTCCGGGCGAGGAAGCGAAAAGGAAAGATCATTCAACGAAGTATGACAAACTGAAGGATCACAACGGTAGCACGAAAAGACTACATAAAAGCATGGAAGTGACGCCAAATGGGAGACCTCGACAAGAAGGAGACGGAACCTTTTCTACATCAAAACTCACGGCCCGCAAAGATAATAAAGAGACTATTGCGAAGACCGGGGTAAAACATCAAACGGGAGTCCCAGAAGCTTTGAGGCTTAGGCAGATGAAGTATGGCAGCAGAAAACCCCCACATGCACATAGCTATCTCAAGGAGCAGAGGGCCAACACATGGGGTCAGTAGTCAACCCAGTTTTCTATCTAATTATCCTTCGCTATAATGTCTCGAAGAGCGCAATTTGATTTCCCCTGTGTTCTCATAATGTCCTGCTCGTTCCGGTGCTTTCCAGTCCGTCGAAGTACTCGAGTCAGCAGTGACCATAATCCAGTGGTCTCTTCGCCATTGACACCATGCCTCGTGTAATTGTAAGCGCTCTGCACAATAAACCCGTGGTAAGTTAATGGCTTCATGTTTGTCTCCTCTCCTATGCAGAACATATGCCTTCTTCAACCATTGGATTATTCGGAAGAGCTCAATATTTTCCCTCAGAACATTAGTTTCGTACGACTGCTTCAAGCGCTCCTCCTCTCTCATGAAAGCTGCAATATCGATCCCACTGCCCACCAACGCTTCGAGCCAGAGCCCTTTGCAATTGGCATCGGTTGCTATATCTGTAACTGTACGAGACAGATAGTTGAGCGCATGCAAGTCCAACCCCTTGGATATGAGAAGTTTGAGCAGCTCCAGATCCTGAAACTTGTTCTCTCTGTCGTATGTGTAATGATAAAATATGGCGTGTAAAAGTGTGTGGCTTTGCGTTCTCCTGGGAAACTTGGTGCAGAGGTCCATTCCATGAAGGTTCACGCCACAATGTTCCAGAAGGCGCAGCTTCTCCAAAGTCAAATTTGGATATGACGGACGTTGGACTGCACCAAAGCAGCGATCCATACTCAAAGAACTTGCTTCGCAAACGAAATTTTGTTGATTTGAGAAACAAGAAAGATACGATGTTGGCAACCTAATATTACTATACCAATTGATTTGTGATCTCTCATCTGTTGCACTGCTTTCGGAGGGATCGAAACCAGATTCTATAAGCATCTTCAATATTTTCGAGTGATTCTCCCCATAAATATACGGACGGCTGGGTCTTGACATTTGGAAGTCAGCGCCGGAAGAAAATATGCATTCAACAAGACAAGTTACTCACCGGTGGGCATACGCTTGGCGACTTAGGAAATTTGGAATGGGCTTGGCGCCTTCTTGTAACAAGTATGCGCACATCTCAGGTCCGTTATGATGAGCCTTGTTTGCTACCAGCTTTAGATAGTCGACTCGTTAGCGTTGCCACTTCGTTTACGGCTGATCTAACACGTACGTGTATTAAATTTCTTCCATCTTCATCCACATCAAATAGGGACGCTTGCCCAGTTCGAAGCAGTTCCTGCAAGTGCACCAAGTCTCCATCTTCCACTGCCTTAAACACTTCGGATTCGCTAGGTACTACGTTGAAGTAAATCAACGTCGAATATATCTTGCTGCCGTGACTTTTTCGGTATGCTGAAACAGACAGAATAGGGGCTGTGCTGAAAAATCGAGGATTTGGTAGAATTGAAAAGCTAAGGTCTAAGAGGCTGGTCGAATTGTTGCCGAAAATAGTTGCCGCAGAGTCCATACTGATCTCCGAGTAAGATCGAATAGTGACCTTGCCGAAGAACACTTTGTAACTCCTTTCAAATAAAATACTCTTTTTCTTGGTCAGCTCCAGGCTTCGGGAAACAAAGTGACGGGGTTCGCAAAATCTTCCTGGCACACTATCATCCTGGCTACCAGAATTGACATCTGTTGCTTCCGTCTTTTCCTTTTCTTTGCGCAAGCTCCCGGTACCTGAGCTGAATTCGGAGAGACACTCACGGACGCCTTTCCTTACGACTTGTGACAACATGGATTCAAGAACCTGAGGACTGGGCTGGTATCCGATGATAGTCGACGAGCTTTGTTCTAATTTGAGTCTCTTGCAGATATTTTTCACTTCTCCTTGTATGCCGTCCTCTAACTTCCGGTAGACTCTGGTTTCCGCGGAATCTGAGGGGGTGTGGGAAAGCATCGTCGATGGCGCCTGTGAGATTGAAAGCTTTTGGAACAGTGAAATTTGTCCGGCTGAGAGAGAGAGAAGGTTGCTATTCAAAGTTTTAAATTGCTGTTCAGACTTTTGATGCTGTGTGTCTCTGTAGAAATCGTCAACAAATGAATATCTCTTTCGTATGGAAAAGAAAGTCTTGCTGTTTAGCCAAAAGAATTGCCGTTTTTGCAGATTCTATAATATTTCTGCAGTGGTCGATCTTCGTCCGGCCAAATGCCCCCTTCACCGACTTCCATGTTTTGCTTCGTTTACCAGAATGTATATCACGTCTCAACGGTTGAATCTGTTGCTCCAACCTGTTCATGTATGTACGACAGATGTCGATAGAGTCGTTAAGTAGAAAAGCGGTATCTGGACTACTATGAGTCGCTATTTGAGCAAAGGAGTCGAGAATCCGCTGCAGTAGCCTGAGTTCCTTTATGAATTTAGAATCAGGTAGGATGTTCGTTCCTCTATGCTGATTTACTCACCGCGCTAATGTCTTCAATCTCTGTCGGGGCATCTTTGATGTCACCGATGAAGTCACAGAGCATTTTCGCGCTGTTTGCCAGCTGGATAGCTACTGAAACGATGGAGATTATGCCTCCAGCCGCGCTGACTCCGTCCATTGATAATATAAGTTGGCGTACTTCCACGAACGTTGTTAGTTTCAAGTGTCTGTGGAGCCGTAATTGATTTCCCGATGAAACTGTGTGCGCGATTAGAAAAGAGGATACTCGGCGCAAGGCTGAAGGGCTGTCCGCCTTCAAATTCGCCTACCTGCAGGCGTCCTATTTCGGAAGCCATGTCACCATGCGGCCTTGAAAATCCTAGCCTCATCCGCCCCAATTTGCTTGATAGCATTCATACTATTGCACATAAACATCTCGAGGCCGATTCATCGGTTCAACAGGCTCATATTCGATTTTTTTTATTCCTTGCTCCGACATATCTGCGCGAGCCGAGCCGAATGCGATTGCGGCACTATGCAAATGTGTGCCATCCCTCAATCAAATACTTATACATGGAATTGTCGTAATGTCCCACGGCAAATGAGACATTTAGACGCCGTGGGATAGCGCCCGGTAGACCAAAAAGCTTCATTCATTTTGAATCTCGTAGGTTGTGTGGAATAATCTGTAATAGTTAGTGCTGAATCTTTTGTTCATCGTGAGAGGAGTATAATTTCTATCGTAATTTGCACTTTCTACTGTTAGTTAAATCCGTATATCCCGAAGAGCTACGGGATCACCCGCGGTGATGACGCTCCCGGGTTTTCTTTCGATTTAAGACAGAGTGCTGTGTTCCGACTAGGGTTGGCCACGGAACCGTTCGAACGAACTAGCCGGGCCAGTCCATATGCAAATTTGCGCTAAGCATCCAGCTATAATTCACTTCAAAAATACCAAACTTCAAAAAAAGAGAAGTGCATTTCCAAATCATGTACTCCAAATATACTTGACTTCAGATACTCCGAACAATATTAGAGAAAACATACTCGATACAGCCATGGACGCCTCCGGCGAAGCATCCCAGTCGAATTTTCAAGAGAATGAAGGGGCGCCCAGCAATACTACAACCATTGTCGCCCCCTCCGGTGAAAATCATACCCACACAGTCATCTTTCTACATGGACGAGAAGATTTTGGGTCTGATCTGGCCCAATACTTCTTCGACAGCAAATCCTCAGACGGTCGGTCTCTCGCAGAAATTTATCCAACAATTCGATGGGTTTTCCCAACAGCCAAACTTCGGTATTCAGCTCAACGAGATTTCGAATTCAGCAACAGTTCCTTTGCAGAAGCACTCAAAGGAGAAGAAATTATATCTCAGTGGTTTGACGCGTGGGATCTTACCAAACCAGAAGAGAAAGAAGATTTGATGATTCCCGGCTTGCAAGAGAGTATTGAATAGATTCTTGAAATTATCAAAGAAGAGGCAGAAGATATCCCTATGGAACGAATTATTCTCGGTGGAATCAGCCAGGGATGCGCAACTGCAATCCTCACTCTCCTTTCCTCCGGACTGGACTTTGGTGGATTTATTGGATGGTGCAGCTGGCTCCCATTCCAGAAAGAAATCAACTGCTTGACTACTGGAAGCCCTAAAACCAAAGAGGAAGTTGCACTACATATTCGAACGATCTTGGAAATGCCGATATGCGAACACGCCGAAATTGAGAACTTAGGAGGTCCAGAAGAAAGCCTCAAATCTCTCTCCGTATGCCCAACATCGTCGTCCAACAAGACTCCGATCTTTCTGGCTCACTCAAGGGACGACGAGACTGTCCCATTCACGCAGGGCGAAGGACCGAAAGAGGCCATGAAATCTCTTGGATATGATGTGACTTGGAAGGAATACGACAATGGAGGTCACTGGATCCAGCCGAAACATGGAGTCGACGACATGGTCGCTTTTCTACAGGGGGTAATGGGCAAATGAGGATAATAGTGACTGATGTACCATTAATGAACGCTGGAAAAAGAACCAGGAGGTAAAAGCTGAAATCTGGATATAATTGTGCCGTACTCGGAACAAACCCTGGAGGGCTTCACAGCTGAATGAAAAAAGAGCATCGAGAAGGAGAAATGCGCGTCAGAGGATGCGCAGCAAATCCACATATTAGAATTACTATACGGACCAGAAATAAAAGAGGATTTGCAATTGATCGCCCTACAAATGCATAGAATGATGGAAGAAAGTATGTAGGCAGAGGACCGCCAGTATGAGCAGGGGGCCGATGGAACAGCAATAGTAATCTCGAAAAAGTCTCAGAAATAGAGGGACATTTAGATGATTCGATAATATTTGGTTCTAAATAAAAGAAAGAGCATTTTCCAAAACCGTAAAATAGTCTATTGTGAAATCTCAGGAGGTGATTGAAATGAGGGTGGCTGGGGGTAGCTCCAAAACGCGTAAAATCACGCTAAACGCGTCCCCCCAGCAAGTTCCCCAGCAGCTCTCAAATTCGACGCCCTCCAACTCTTTCACATCTTTCTATTTTCAACAACAACGATCAATTGACCGATTTCCTTCGCTGCTGCCTGCTCGTTACGATGGGGAAAAGCAAAGATGCCACGGAGGCAACACCAAAATCAACCCCGACATTGAAGAAGCAGAATTCCAGCGGTTCGCAATCCACACAGCGATCTATCGCCAGTTTCTTCACGAAAGCACCTGCAAATGGAACTCCCAGCTCTTCCAGTGGAGCTCTGAAGGAGAACGCAAACAAAGCTACCAATGCAATGGCAAAGCCGGCACTGCCTCCCAAGAAACCGGCCTTCAAGAAAGCTTCCATCAAGAGCATGACGCCTGTTCCTAGCAGCGACGCAGCGGGCCCGTCCAGCTCCCAGGAGAACGAGAATGGCGGTATTCCAGAAGAGGTAGATAATGGCCTGCCCTCGCCTACAACGCCTGCTAAGAGAGTCGCCCAGCAGGCTGTCAACGGGAACTCCCTGGGCAGCAGCCCCTCTCGAAAGGTATGCAGCATGTTATCTCTCATCAGGGTCTCAATCTAACATTTCCTAGGCCAAGAAAGTCGTCAGCTACGCCGAATCCGAGGACGATGATGACGAGGATGCCTTCGACCCTGCTGGTATATCTACTCAAAGGCGGAGGGCACGAAAGCCTGTAATCGCAGACGACGATGATGAGGAGGACGAGTTTACCGCGAACCTCGACGGGGCTGCGGATGAAGATGGTAAAAGCTCTGAGAGATCTTGAGGCCCGTACGCTAACTTTCTCTAGATGAGATGGATGACTTCGTCGTCGACGATGATTCCGACGCACCAGCAAAGCCCTCGAAGAAACGCAAACGCCCTACTTCTACCGCAACCTCCCGCAAACGCGGTACCGTCACTCCACCTACACCTGCAAATGATGATGAAGACGTGGATATGGATATGGATATGGAAATTCCAGAGACATCTACAGCCCAACAGTGGAAGTACGATCCCGAGAATACAGAGCCGCTCCAGCCAAGATCCTCAAACATACAGAAGACACCTGCTGCGAAGAAGGGCAAGGAGAAGGCACATAAAAGCGAGCCTGAAAAGCGGTATACATGGTTGGCCAACCTTGCAGACATCGACCGAAATCCAGTAGGGCACCCAGACTATGACCCGAGGACCGTTTACATTCCGCCCAACGCGTGGACCAACTTCACAGCCTTTGAGAAGCAGTATTGGACGATCAAACAAAAGTTCTTCAATACTATTGTCTTCTTCAAAAAGGGCAAATTCTACGAGCTTTATGAGAATGATGCTACGATTGGTCACCAACTATTCGATCTCAAGCTGACTGATCGTGTCAATATGCGTATGGTGGGGGTCCCTGAGATGTCTTTGGATCATTGGGCGAATCAATTTGTTGCAAAGGGCTACAAGATTGCTCGAGTCGATCAAGTTGAAACGGCTCTTGGAAAGGAAATGCGCGAAAAGGAGGGGAACAAGAAGGGAGGAAAAGCAGGCAAGGCTGACAAGATCATCAGCCGAGAGTTGGCATGCGTGTTGACTGGTGGCACACTCGTCGAAGGGAGCATGCTGCAAGACGATATGGCAACATTCTGCGTTGCCATCAAGGAGTCGACTGTCGACGATTTACCAGCCTTTGGGATCTCTTTCGTGGATACTGCAACTGGGCAGTTCTTCCTTTCTGAGTTTGTTGACGATGCAGACTTGACGAAATTCGAGACCTTTGTTGCCCAGACCCGGCCACAAGAATTATTACTCGAGAAATCCTGTATCTCCACCAAAGCCCTTCGGATACTCAAGAACAATACAAATCCGACTACAATCTGGAACTACCTGAAACCAGGTAAGGAGTTCTGGCCGGCAGATGTCACAAGACGTGAGCTTGATTGCAGTGGCTACTTTATCAAGGACGAAGATGAAGGGAAGGAGAAATGGCCAGAAGTGCTAGAAGAAGCCAGAGACAAGGACCTTCTGATGTCTGCTTTTGGTGCGCTCACTGAATACTTGCGAACGTTAAAGCTGGAGCGAGATCTTCTAACGCAAAGCAACTTTACTTGGTATGACCCTATTCAAAAGGGAACTACTCTAGTGCTCGACGGCCAAACTCTCATCAACCTGGAAGTCTTCGCCAATTCGTTTGATGGCGGCCAGCATGGGACACTGTTCACCTTGCTCAATAGATGCGTCACACCTTTTGGGAAGCGCATGTTCAGACAATGGGTCTGTCATCCCTTGGCCGATGCTAAACGGATCAACGAGCGCTTAGACGCTGTGGATATGCTGAATGCGGACCGGACTTTGAGCAATCAGTTCATAAGTTCGATGACAAAAATGCCGGACCTTGAGAGATTAATATCTCGTATTCATGCTGGAATCTGTAAGCCCGAAGACTTCGTTCGAGTACTGGATGGCTTTGAGCAGATCGAGTATACTATGAGCCTTCTGGGAGCTTTTAATGGTGGAGATGGTATTGTTGACCGTTTGATCAAGGTTATGCCGGATCTCGCTGAGCCGCTGAAATGGTGGAAAACAGCCTTCGACAGAGAAAAGGCCAGGGAGCACAAAATTCTGATACCAGAGCGTGGTATTGAAGAAGACTTTGACAACAGCCAAGATCACATCAAGGAACTTCAAACAGCCCTGAAGACGTTTTTGCAAAAGAAGCGAAAGGAGCTTGGAGGAAATGCCAACAAGATCAACTTCAAGGACATCGGCAAGGAAGTCTATCAACTTGAAGTGCCAGCGTCTATCAAGGTGCCAAAAGACTGGCAGATGATGTCCTCGGCGGCTGGCTTGAAGCGATACTACAACTCAGAGTTGAAGGGTCTCATCCGACAACTTCAAGAAGCTCAAGAGACCCACGGCCAGCTCGCGAAACAGGTTGCTGGAAGGCTTTATGCTAGGTTTGATGAGGACTACACTACCTGGCTGGCAGCGGTCAAGGTTATTGCTCAGCTTGATTGCCTAATAAGTCTTGCTGCCGCTTCAGCTGCTCTGGGAGAACCAAGCTGCAGACCAACTTTCGTCGAAGCTGAACGGAGTGTCGTCGAATTCGAGGAGCTTCGCCACCCTTGCATGCTGCCCAACGTCACCGATTTCATTCCAAACGATGTCAAGCTGGGTGGGGATGCTGCCAATATCAATCTACTGACCGGTGCCAATGCCGCCGGTAAATCCACAATCTTGCGAATGGTAAGCCATCTCTCAACTCTTTCCATTTCTATTTGCTAACTTCCGACAGACTTGCGTGGCAGTCATCATGGCCCAAATCGGCTGCTACGTCCCCTGCGTTTCTGCCACACTCACACCTGTCGACCGCATCATGTCGCGCCTCGGCGCAAACGACAACATTTTCGCCGCCCAATCCACCTTCTTCGTCGAGCTCTCCGAAACCAAGAAGATTCTCGCAGAAGCCACACCCCGCTCCCTAGTCATCCTCGACGAACTAGGACGCGGCACAAGTTCTTACGACGGCGTTGCTGTCGCGCAAGCTGTGCTCCACCATGTTGCGACACATATTGGCTGTACGGGTTTCTTTGCCACGCATTACCATTCTCTTGCCACCGAATTTGCGTCCCATCCAGAAATTGCGCCGAAGCGGATGCAGATTCATGTCGATGAGGATAATCGCCAGGTCACGTTCTTGTATAAACTCGAAGAGGGTGTTGCGGAAGGCAGTTTCGGTATGCATTGTGCTGCCATGTGTGGAATTCCCAGCAAGGTTATTGACCGAGCTGAGGTTGCGGCTAAGGAATGGGAACATACTTCTAGACTCAAAGAGAGTCTTGAGAAGGCTAGAAGTGGGTGTTATATCCCGCTCGGGGTGCAGAGCGATGTGTCTTGGGTTCTGAAAGAAGCTATGGGCGTTGAGGATAGGGGACTGGATGTGCTGATGAAGGCTATTGCTTGTTTGTAAATGGAGATTTGGAGTTTTCCTTGCTAGATTGTTTCGCTGGGTGTTATGGGTATTTGTTTCCTTCGAGGGAGTAAAGAAGATGTATGTACATGTAATGGAGCTGAGCTAGAATTTGCCTAGGAGTCATTTTGTATTTCCCATAGCTTCCAAAATTGGCCACGGCAATGGACCGCCGACAAACACTGTCCTCGACTTCTTCATCTTCGTCCGTCTCGTACTTCGACCAATAATTCTCTGTACCAGCCAGAGACAGAGAAACCCATTATCCCCCACGTACGTCCGAATCAACTAACACCGCTTGACAGCATACATAATCGCCCCTCCAACACCAAAGATAGACACGAATACTAGGTTCCTGGTAAGCTCAAAAGTCCCAGAGAAAAGCATGAGGCAAAACTTACTGACAAAGAACGCCTCGATAATCGAATGCGTAGGCGGGTTACTCCGTCGCAAAATAACCTCGCTTAACCCCTGGACAAGTCTTGGGTGTAGAGCTGGCATTGCAGGGGTCGTGATGAATGAATTGTCTTGAAAAGTCTCGAGCGTTTGCGAAAACAAAGAGAAATGCTGTCCTGCAGTCTTAATACGCCAATAACTATTAGTTGAGAAGAAAAATCAATTTGAGAGGAAGTGTGTTCTTCATGGCTCAAGAGAAGTATTGTGGTGTTGTGGATCTCGCTTGGGATATCAGTTCATTCCCCACTGCTTTCTCACGGGATTTGAAACAGGGGTCGGGGGGTTGGGTGATTGGGTGGACTTGTCGTTCGATTTTTAGTTTCAGGGTTGATTTGAGGACGCGGAGGGATTCGGTGTCCAATTTTGGTGGTTTTTTGTAAAGTTTCCGAGTTACGGAAGGAGTGAGGGACGAGGCAGCCCGCCTGGGTTTCGGGGCGGACGTGCCTGGACTTTAGCGACTGTATGGTAAATTGCACCACTCTTCCCCCTGTAATTATCCTGTGAGCTGTATTTATTTTACTGACACTCTGAATTGCGACGCTCTGTTTCGGGTTCGATGAGGCGGAAAATGGCATAGCAGCGAGTGTCCTGCTTCAATTTCGCAATATCTTGCCGGATTAGCACCTAACGACAAACATATCGACGAGAAATAGCATACCGTCTGCCTCATTGTACAACTTTGCAGCTTGGGTTACAGACTGTATGCCTCAATAAAGCATTCCTGCCATGAAAAGTTCGACGTATACGTCAACCACTTGTGTTTAGGCAAGTCTTTCATGGGCTTTCGACTCCACTTGCCATTGCTCTTTAAAGACAGAAAGGCCGCGCGTCTGACGGACACATTCACACTCACGATGCACCGAGCATCGAGGCTTCGGATTGAGAAGACGAGGTTGCCCACGCAAATGAAGATGTCTGGAATGTCACATCGCCCAGACACGTAGCCCTTTAAGAGCTTCACAATATGCTGGTTAGTTTGATATGAGATGGGTTTGAGGAGTCTGGATCGAACGAAAGTTACCACTTCTTTTCTGATTGAAGCTGAATTACCCCGCGAAAACCGAGGGCTTTCTAGCAATTGCCTTAAGTGACATCTTTTTCTCTCTTTTCTGATATCCCAATTCTCGTGGAACATCAAGACAAACTTCCAACCAGAAGCAACACTCTTGATCACGTGGATGGCACCCCCTTTCCATCCCCAACGTGTTCGCTTCTCCAATCACATCGTCCCGGCGACATGCATTGCAGCAAGCCACATCCAAGACCTCACTTTCAATTCACTTCATGTTATGTTCAACATCACAACATGGCGATCTCATCTTGGAGTACCAGTCGTGTAGCAAAGCGGTTCTGGGAGGTTGTGGAGCAAGGATGGTATCTAGGCTTCACGGCTTTCGGTGGACCGCCTGTTCATTTCAAGATCGTAAGCTCACCGTTTTAAAGAAAAATGATAGTGCTGACTCTTCTGAACTAGTTCCATGATAAGTATGTAGACAAACTAGGTTGGATCGATGAACAAATGGTACCTATTCCCTCCCCTTCTGAAGAAAGAAGCTAATCGCGGGAATCAAGTATCAAGAACTCTTCGCTGTATGCCAAGCTTTTTCTGGACCCGGTAGCACCAAAATGCTCTACTGCCTCAACTTAATCCACGACGGCTTTCTGCCCGCCGTTCTCGCCCTCTTAATCTGGAGTCTTCCCGGTGCGCTGGGGATGTACGGTCTTTCTATCGGCGTCTCCCACATCGGCGAGAATCTTCCCCGTGCAGTGTACGCTCTTTTATCTGGACTTAATGCAGCTACTGTGGGGATTATTGCTCTCGCTGCTGTACAGTTGGCGCAGAAGGCTATCACGGATCGGATGACGCGGATTTTGGTGTTCTTGGGGGCGTGTGCGGGGTTATTGTATAATGCGTTGTGGTATTTTCCAGTACTGATGTTGGCGGCGGGGATTGCAAGCGTTGTATATGATTACAAAGTCTTACATCCCGCGGTTCGGTGGATCGTTGGTCTCTGGACAAAGAAAAAGCAACCTAGTGTCGAGGACCAGAGCACCGGTGTTGAGATGTCTACCCAGAACCAAGATCCGGCACCAGCAGCACCTCAAGAGCCCGTCCCCGAAACAAAGCAAGAAGCTCAGCCCTCCTCCGCAGAAGAAGAACCACGCATCATCCCCCCCTCCCGCACCCTAAGCATATCCTGGCAAACCGGCACGGCAATCCTCCTCGCCTTCCTCCTCATTTTCATCATCCTCATGGTCCTCCGCGGTACCCTTCCCCACCGCCCTCTCCTCTTCCAACTCTTCGCAAACATGTTCCTAGCCGGTACCGTCATATTCGGCGGAGGACCAGTCGTTATCCCTCTTTTAAGAGAATATGTTGTGTATGAAGGCTGGGTGTCTCCGAGGGATTTTCTGATAGGATTGGCTATCATCCAAGCGTTCCCTGGTCCGAATTTTAATTTCGCTGTCTACCTCGGTGGTTTGACTGCTGTGTTCGGCGGGCACAATGCGGCCCTTGGAGCGCTTCTAGGATATCTGGGCATTTTTCTTCCAGGCATAGTGACCGTCCATGGAACGATGGGAATCTGGGGCGCCATAAGAGGGAAGCGATGGGTCAAGAGCGCGTTGAGAGGTATTAATGCTGCAGCTGTGGGATTGATATATACGGCTGTTTATAGGCTGTGGCAGATTGGCTATGTGGATGCTGGGTTTCAGGCGGGGAGGAGTTTGGGTGATGATCCGTGGTGGGTTGTGGTAGGAGTTATGAGTTATGTGGGCGGGATGTGGTTTGGTGTTGCGCCGCCGGTGGCGATATTGTTAGGGGCTGTGATGGGGTTGGTTAGGTATGGTGTTGTTACAGCTTGAAAGATGGAAAGTATTTTTGTCTTGGGTTGAGGGTTTGGGAGATGGGTGGGTGTGCGTCTCTCCTTCTCACGTACAGACGGGAAACGTGGTTTAACCTACATTGGGGCCAATAAATAGAGGTGGAATTTCCCATCCTTCCGCCATGATGTCCGGCTCTATGTGAACAAATTAAGCAGCGAATGTCACCTATTCAGGACGTAAACGACCAGGTCATGAGCAGAAGCGGTAGGGTAAATAGTCGCGTGAGGCAGAATAAAGAAACCTTAATCACAGAACATGTAAGTGCGCAGCTCGATGTTTCTCTGCTGAGGGGAATGTGCCCAGGTGCGGACGCTCAGCCTCGCCACCCGAGGTGAATTTCTCATTGTGCTCCAGAGCTTCGAAAACAAGATTGCGGGGGGCAGCCTACTTCCCAAATTCTGAGGCTCTCATAGACTCTGCGAGCGGCTGGGGCCGTGCCGTGTGCTGCTATGTAACCCCAAATGCGTAGGCTCCTCTACGCCCGACATATGTCGTAAAGAGACATATCCCGCACTTGTGCGGGGGCCGTATTAGCCTGGGGAAACTAGAAGCCGTATTACATAGGGTATCTACAGAAAAGAAACATGTTATTCGCCGCACAGCCATACGTTATAGAAAAACGGTTGAAATAGAGGCTGCCAGCTATGAAGTCGAGCTAGCTGAAGGGTGAAGCCAACGAGCATGCGTCAATTGTTGAATCAAATCTCTAAGGTTGTTTTAATAATTAAATATAACTGTACGTAACACGTTCATATTATTATCTTATCTTAGAGAGACTACGAGAATGGAACCCAGAACGAGAGCCAAACATATTGTAAGCTTACGAGGGCTCTCTGTATAAGGACCAGTTTGGTCTTCTACGCACCAACAATGCCATCCATACTTTCTTTGTGGGGGAAAGTACTGGGGGATCCTGCAAGCCATTATCACACTGACGCCCTCCTCGTCGCCTCACACGGACACGGGTCGGCTGAGGCGGTGCGGGAGCGGGAAGATCACACTACTGCACTCGGAGAGACTTCCTGGTTTGGTTATATTAATCGACTCCTACTAAGATGTGCGCCTAGGCTCATGCCACTGTTGCCGGTGATTCTTCTGGGCCTTCTCAAGATTCAAAAAAGACTAAGAGTAAGATCTAGACTTTCGTGCCGTCAAGGATTTATCGTTGAATATTTCCGCAATTTCAGGTTTAGAAACTCTCGAGAAGGAATATCCTTGTTTGGATTAGGTTTATTATCCATCAGTCAGGTCTGTATTCCCTTATTCCCAGTAATGCGAGATTCTTTTTAGGCAGCTGCTGTCCGACCAACCCTTAGCTTTGTACTAATACCTGCATATGCAATGCGAGGTCCCTTTCAGCTGCAGGTCTATCCTGCCGTTTCTTTTCAGGTGACACTACATAAATGCAAAGTCTCCAGACAGTACAAATTCCCTGGTTCTTGTCACTGGTCTGATATTCAGTCTGTCAGTCCTCTTCATTCTCGTCTACCTTGGCAAGCCATTTTCAAAAGAACAATGGCAATTTGCAGATGGTATGGGTGCAGGCGTTCTGACTGCTCCGGGAGTTATTACTGTAACAAACGTAAATATTTGGTTCCTACGCTGTAACAATATAGTGGGTTAACGGTAGAGAAACACAGATACTTGCCAAGCAAACAATGAGGATTGCAGTAAGCCAGTCAACCAAGGCTATCGGTACTGCCAGTGGCGTAAGTGATGTTTCATCGATTTCTGATTATATTTCACCAAATCATATTCATAGTTCTCTATATGATATACCTCTGGTCGCATATATAGCGCTGAACATGATTGTGAATAAAAGCTAACAATGGACGCAAATCTAGATATTTGCCATAGTGATGACTGTGGCCAAGAAAAGACGTATGGAAATTTCTGCGGCGCTCGTAAGCTCATATTCATTTTTATCCTCTCTCCTTTCCGTCGTCCTTCCTAATGACGAGTTCTTCGTAATCAGAACTAATAATGTATCCTTTGTATTAGATGTTTGCAGAGCAGGTGACTGTACTAACGAAAAGCCGTACTGGCGTGATCGGTGCTATGAACGTTAGTACTTCTGTTCTACGATGCCCGCTGATAGATAGGATAGTAAAACTACGACACTGAAAATGGCTAATATACTTCGTAGATGTATGCTTGGATGAAAACTGCGACGAGAGGTGTATGGAAGGGGGGTATTGTGAAGTCCGCAAGTATTACCAAATATATCGTATAACAATACTAATTGTGATGGCAGACATGGAGTTCAATAGCAGCAGCGGAAGCGGAAGTGGAAGCGGAAGTGAAGATGATTATTACGAGGATGATTATGATAGTTACAGTGATTGATATCACTGACATCTCGAATCTCATGTCTTCGATGGAGATCATGGGTAGAACGGTTACAGAGAATTCATCAAATTAGCTTTAATTATTTCTGGGTTTCTTTTGGCAGGATTTCATAGGGGCGATAATATTTCTTGCATGGCTTCAAAAATCACGCCTGATCATTCGGAAGCTCGATTAATGAAACTTGCAGATAAAGTAAATGTTGAAATAGTTTCTTTCACGTGATAGTCATCGAATCGCAATACTGATTGACATGAAATGAGATAATCAATTTCGAGCAAGTGACGCATAATATGGTCTCCAACGCACCGTGACGTGCAGCAGCCATTTCCTGCCAAGAATCCAACTTTCGAGTCGTGGATCCGCGCTAGATATTGGTCGCTTATGCAAAAAGGAGTGACGTCTTGGCAGGGGCATACAGTAATGCGGGGCAAATAGCCCCTCCTTTTGTTTCCCCAAAACAGGAATTACAGATATCGACTCGAAATCGAAAAGGTATATAAACCTCATCTTCTCCTCATATCATTCTGCATTTCCAAAAGCAGAAAATCTCTCCAAGAAAGAACAAGAATTTCAATACAAACACAGTCGTCATGTCAGGAATCCTAGATAAAGCCAAGGGTATGGCAGACAACAAGCTCAACCAGGAGTCGCAGCCTGGAGATGGGGTTGAGAGGAGTGCTGATTCGGGAGTTAACAATGGTATATCCCCTTCCCTCTTCCCTCTTTCATTTCCAAGAGTGCAAGATATTTGTGGAAAAGGAGGAATGCTAATGAAGAAATGCTGTAGCTGTGAACCAAGCAGCCGGTGATGCTGGTGTGCCCCAGGGAGCAGATCAGACGTTGGATAAGGCTGCTGATGCGAAGGTTAATTCGGAGATTCCGGGGGGGAATAATTAGAGTTGAAGAAAATTGTCTGTTGTGAGAGGTCGGTAGTTGATTGAGGCAATTGGGTTGTAATGAAATATTGATCAGGAACATCCCACGCATTCATAAAGTTTTCCTCTCGTCATATTTAATGTCTCAGTAGTTTTGAAAGATTCTTGTGGGGTCTGAGTAGTTTGACGTTAATACAATTTCTCAGAAATTGAGAATCACAGCCGATGAGTCCGCCACACTGACATTCACACTCCCATTCGCCACCATTGCCTTCTCACCCACCGTCACATTCCCTAACTTAACCGGGCGCCCCTCATCTAACTCCCAATTGTAACTGGTTCCATCCCAGGTGATGCCAGTAATAGCATCGCTGCCATTAGCAACTAATCTCTGAATACCCACTGTCCCGCTGTACCCGTCTGGAACCTGGAACGTGTATTCCTGGCTCGGTCTGGGTTTTGGGTTGGGGATGGAGGATGTGCCGTTGACGGTGTAGTTGTATTGATTGAGATTAAGCACCAATACCCTCTTCAACTTACCCCCGACGTAGGCAGCATATGCCGCTTCCCTATCATTCTGCAATGGCAAATTCGCTATTCTCGTCGTGTTGGCAGTGAGATCTCCCAACATGGCCGCCACGACGATATTGCCATAGTAAGGCGGTTTCGTCCCTTTAGTAGTGATGCTGGTTTTGATGGGCTGCCAGCTTTGATAGCGATAATTGGTGCCTTGATGCATGTGCACCCGGCGGATTCCAACAGATGCGCAGTAGAGGTTGAAATCTATGCCCCATAGCGCGGCACCGAATGCATTTGAGAGACCGGGGGCGCCTTCGTTGTAGAGACTGTTTGTTTCGCCGAGAATGAAGGGGATACCTGTGTATGAGAGACTTTTCGCGAGGGCAGCCTGATTGTTGACGGAACCGGTAGTCTTGGAGTGGCTCATTAAGGTGCCTTGGAGGGTTACTCCGGGTTGTGTAGCTCCACCGATGTAGCTGTAAGATGTTAAGCATGAGATTAGAGAAGCAGAGGAGAGACTAACTTGTGGGATGAAATGAGCTTGATGTCTTGATCAGCGGTGATGCCGCTTTGAAATGTCTTGACGGGCTTGAGATGATTGCCTGTTCCCGCAAATGACGGAGCAAGATATCCGTACGTCGAATTCGACGTCAAATCGGGGCATGCGGATTGAAGCGCTGCTTTGATGGCACGAGTTCCATTCAGCCATTGACTGACATATGTCGCTTCGTTCCAATCGGAAGGTCGAACTGCTCCTTGAGCTGAGGTTGAAAAGAGATCTGGCTCGTTTCCATATTCCCACCATAGTAATTTCCCTCCTCCCAGGGCCTTGCATGCCAAAGGGACAGTGTTAATCAAAGTAGCCCACCCCGCTGAGTTCTTCCCGCCCAATCCCATATTGAATCCATGGATGAATTTGGTGTTGGGCCATGTATTGTAGGATTCGAAGTACGATGGGCCAATGAAAACTGTAGTGGGATAATCGGGCGATTTTGAGGGGTTGATGGTACCGTTGAGGGCGTACGGCAGACTGGCGTTATACAGAGCATAATCTTGGGTGTTTCCTCCCACTCGAATGTAGGGTTTCGTTCCAGTGAGGTTGCCAAGATTGTTCAGTAAGTTATTTGAGAAGGTGTTTGGAGATGAGTTGTTTCCTGAGCAGATTAGCATGGTCAATTGATGGGGTTGGTAAGCTGGAGACATACCTGCAAAGTCAGGAAAGGACGCAAACTCAATTGAGTAACTGACGAAAGCTTCTGGAATCGGATCGCTAGCATCTTTTGGAGCTGCTGCGGAGAGCTTAATGGCACTACCATGGGCGACACTGGTAATCGCCAGCAGTTTCAACAACTTCTCCATTCTCAATGGCTTGATTCAAAATTTCTTGCAAGGGACGTAGCTGCAGGAACAGCTTCTCGTGAGGAGCCATGGCTTTATACGAAAAACAACTACAGTTGCACGGCCAGCGGATCTTTGACAGAAATAACACCGAGACGGAGATTTTCTTTCCATAGTGGCAATGGCCGTATATCCGCTCAAGTAGGATAAATTAGCTGTTAAAGAAAGCCGGTGTATGGCGGGGTATGGACAGTGTGATGCGGGGGCGGGAAGCTGCCGGCGATGATCGGCAGTAGAGAGTGGACATTCTCGTGATATTACACACGTGAAGATAATATAACTTGGATGTCCATTCCTGAAGCTATTCAAGTGATTGATGTCTCATCATTCTTGAGACATTCAAGTGATGAAGAAAGGAGTGAAAAACGAAACGCGGGGGGAAATAACAAAGCCATCCCCAATTAGGCAAGTTTACCCTTGACATTCCGCCTCAGGCACCTACAGTGACGTTTGGAGCTCTAAACACCCCACTTCTCGTCTGCTCTTGCGATTCTTCACTCTCTTCAGCTGCTTTCTCCTAGTTCCACGCCAATTGACTCCCCTTTTGGCGTTTATTTATCCTCGATGTCATTATCACGGTAGCACTAGCATGCAAGTTCAGCCTGGCTGAACGAATTCCCATTTTCCACCATGAATATATTCCGAGCTTCCGCAAGAACCCTCTGCCGTTCACGATTCCAAGCTTCTACTTTACCAATTCTTGTCAATAGAGCTGCTTCGACCATGTCTCATAGTGTGCCAAAGCTGAATGATCCGTCTTTGTTAAAGACGAATGTGGCGTATGTTAATGGGGAATGGGTGAAGGCGAAGAGCGGGAAGACTTTTGAGGTTTTTGGTACCTTTTGCCCCCCTCAATTATAGGAGAGCTTCACTAACTGGAATTTGTAGATCCATCATCCGGAAAACTCATTGGTACAGCTCCCGAATTCGATGCCGCGGATACACAAGCAGCCATCGATGCTGCAGCGGCAGCTTTCCCCTCCTTCAAGACGAAGACCGGACGCGAACGCTCGAAGCTATTGAGGAAGTGGTACGATTTGATGGTATGTCATAATGAGATACATGAATATGTATTAGATGGAAGTTGATAATGTTCAGGTCGAGAATGCAGACGATCTGGCAAAACTCATAACATGGGAGAACGGCAAGCCCATCGCAGACGCGAAGGGGGAAGTTACATACGCAGCCAACTTCTTCGAATGGTTCAGTGAAGAAGCTCCTCGGATCTACGGAGACACAATCCCAGCATCTGTGCCAGGAAACAGAGTCGTTACAATCAAGGAGCCTGTTGGAGTTTGTGGTCTGATTACGCCGTACGATTCGCCCTTTCTCCTAACATTCTCGTATACACATAGCTAAAGAATGATATAGATGGAACTTCCCAGCAGCAATGGTTACCCGAAAAATCGGCCCAGCCCTCGCGGCCGGCTGCACCGTCGTCGCCAAATCCCCCGGCGAAACCCCCTTCACATCCCTGGCTCTCGCCGAGCTCGCTCACCGCGCCGGAATCCCCAAAGGTGTCGTCAACGTCGTGTCCGCACTAGAAAATACGGCATCAGTAGGCGAGCTGCTCACTAAATCTCCTACTATCAAGAAAGTGTCGTTCACCGGCAGCACAAATGTAGGAAAGTTGCTCATGAAGCAATCTTCTTCCACATTGAAGAAACTGAGCTTTGAGCTGGGAGGCAACGCTCCATTTATTGTGTTCGATGACGCGGATCTCGATCTAGCAGTCACAGGAGCCATTGTGTCGAAATTCCGCAGTTCAGGCCAGACTTGTGTTTGCGCGAATAGGATATTCATTCAATCTGGCATCTACGACGAATTCGCGCAGAAAATCGCCGCGAAGGTGAAAGATTTTAAGGTTGGAGGCGGATATACTGAGGGTGTTACTCATGGGCCTCTTATTCATGATAGAGCTATAACTAAGGTCGAAGCACATGTGCGCGATGCTGAAAGCAAGGGCGGAAAAGTCATTCAAGGAGGCCAGAAAATGCCGGAGCTTGGATCGAATTTCTACCAGCCTACCGTTATCACGGGCATGAACACCTCCATGGCCCTCGCTACCGAAGAAACATTCGGACCCGTTGCCGGCTTGTTCAAATTCGATACAGAAGAGGAAGTAGTCAAGATTGCGAACAGTGCTGATGTGGGACTTGCGGGGTATTTCTTCAGTAAGGATGTTCAGAGGATCAGTCGCGTGGCGGAGGCGCTGGAGGTGGGCATGGTTGGTGTTAATACGGGGTTGATTAGTGATGCTGCAGCGCCGTTTGGGGGCGTCAAGGAGAGTGGGTTTGGGAGGGAGGGGAGCAAGTATGGGGTTGCGGAGTATCAGGTTGTGAAGATGATTACTTATGGGGGGATGGGTGGAGAGTTGCAGAGGTAGGGAGTGGTTTGATGTTATCATGATAATGACAATATAGGGTTTGGATAAAAAATATATGAATGTCAATATCTTCTCCCTGTGATATCATTCCTCGTGACTTATTTATTTCCCAAATCAAACTCCCCGTGATCTTTCGTTAAGTTACACCGCTCCCCTTCCTCAACACTGTATACCAAGCTCGCCGAGTTTAATATCTCAGCCTCAAACCCACCCGCTTACTCACCCCAAATCACACCCACCCCATCACATCATGTCGTGAAACACACCGCTTTTTTCTTCTTCCACATCTCCATCTACATCTGCACACAGCATCTCACCGCATACGCCCATCGCAGAAAGAAATCTTGGTATCCTCATGGTCAAAGATTAAATGCTGACATCCCTATTCCGCTTACCCGTGATTTTCGGTGAGCTACAATACGCATCTGCAGCTTACCCACAGATAAAAAAAACCTCCGAATTAATTAATTTATTCAGTCAGATCTGAAAGCTAGAGTTACATTTTGCCGCTTGTAGTTTCTTAAATCGGGGCACATACAGATACAGGGTATGTATGCATGAAACCTCGGATGCAATGTACTGTAACGGAGCAGCTGAAAAATTTGATCGTGAAGTAAGCAATAGTTTGGTGAGTCAGCATGGGCGGCTTATATACATAAATCTGCTTCCATCCGATCCTTTCCCTGTTTTCCTTTTCGTCACCGACTCTCACCGAGTTTCGGGAAAATCAGGAGGAGCAGAAAGAAAAATGTGGTCAGGTGGCGAAGATGTGAGGTGAGGTGAGGTGATGGAATTATGTGAGATGTGCCACCGAAGGCACACCGCTTGATCTTCGTGTGGAACGAGGGGTGCCGATGTCGGGGTGGAGGGTTCTTTCGCGGGTTGAGGAAGAGGGACATTCCGGATCGATCACGAGGTACTGTCAAGTCAAGGCGTGGAAGAAAGAAAAGGGGGAGGGGTGGGAAGCAATGTCACGAGATGGTAGAGGGATGGGATTTTGGATGAAGCGTGGTTGTAGAATCGTCTTGTTTATTACTGTAAAGGGTTTAAGGAATGGGAAAGAAGAAGAATCAACGTATGCTAATGCTGAAAAGAGAGTTCTATGTAATATGTATAGCCATCTCAATTCAACGCCAGATATCCACCCATTCATTTGTAAACTCATATCTCATTTTCCTCCTGTCCATCCGTATCTCCTTCCCCCTCACCCCCTTTCATGCAGCTTTCCCCTTGATGATTTCCTCCAATTTATCTCTCTCCCCACTCTCCATAACCATCCCCCTAAACGCCCCGTCCTCATCCTCAAACAACTCCCGCGGCGTCCCAAACTCCACCACCCTGCCCTCCCCAAGCACAAGCACCCTATCAAAATCCACCACCGTGCTCAACCGATGCGCAATAACCACCAACGTACAATCCACAAACTCCTCTCGAATACTCTTCTGAATCAGCCCATCAGTCTGCATATCGACCGCAGACGTCGCTTCATCCAACACCATGATTTTAGGACGGGAGACGATGGCGCGGGCCAGGCAGAGGAGTTGGCGTTGGCCTTGGGAGAGGTTGAGGCCGCCTTCTGTGATGGGGGAGGAGAGGGTTGTGAAGGGGTTTTTGTTTCGTCTGTTGGTTGGCGTGAGGGGTGTAGTGGAACCTGATGCGGCGGCGAATTCGGATTCGGTGACGAGGTGGACGCGCATTAATGCGTCGCGGAGTTCGGCGTCGGTGTGTTCGTCGAAGGCGTCGAGGTTACTGCGGACGGTGCCGGAGAAGAGGACGGGGTCTTGGGGGATGATTGCTAGGCGGGAGCGGAGGGCGTGGAGGTTTATGGTTGAGATGTCGAGCCCGTCGATGTGGATACTTCCCTCTCTTGCTTCCAGAAAGCGGAAGAGCGCGAGTGTTAGACTTGATTTTCCGGCTCCGGTGCGGCCTACGACGCCTATGCGCTCGTTGCGTTCTATGTTAAAAGAGAGGCCTTTCAAGACCGGTGGTAGATCGTCTGCGTAACTGACGACGAGGTCGTTGACTTCTAGCCTTCCTTCTGAGGGCCAGTGAGCGGGAGGTTCGATGCCTTCTTGTGATTCTGTGGCAAGGTTGCTGTATTCGATAATACGCTCGGCTGCATTCATATCCAGCTCCAGATTAGCATAATGCCTAATCGTCCAAATTACAGTCCCCGTATACTCCAATGCAAAACTCAACGCAAAACCCGCCAAACTGGCATCGATACCCCCACCAGGCATAACCAGTATGAAAATCGCCACGAACGTCGCGAAAAATCCTCCAATCAGCGACATGCGGAAGCCCATCCAGCGATTGAAAGCCCAGAGATGCCAGAAGGAAGAGGCGTGCGTATCAATTTTGGAAAACATGCGAGAGATGTAGACGTCTGTTTTGGAGAAGGCGCGAATGGTGCCGACGCCTGTGAGGGCGCTGGAGAATTGCTCGAAGACGGGAGATTTGGCGTTGGATTCGAGACGTTTTACTTCACGGGCGCCGGGGAGGTAGAGTAGGGCTATGCGGACGCAGATTGCGAGGAGGGCGACGGATATTAAGATTATGTAGGGAGAGACGAATAAGCTGTTTTTTGTCAGAGAGTTAGGGGAAAGAGGGAGGGGAAAGCTTACCCGGCTACTATCACGCCGATGAGACGGAAAACGTTGTTTGCGCCAAATCCGATGTCCATGGAAAGTCTCGCATCTACAACGTTGAAATCTGCTGTGAAACGATTGAGGATTCGGCCCAGAGGCACGGTGTCTATCCATCGGAGCGGAGTACGTAAAATGGTGAAGCTTAGTTTGTCGAAAAGTTTTCTGGAAGCGCGAATAGAGCCTGTGAAGATGTACCAATATCTAAATGTGCCAATCAGTGATCCCGCGATTGAAAAAGCAACGTATATTCCCAAGTAATAACGAAGATGGTTATTTGGCTGTAATTCGGCGGTCCGGGTTGAGTTTGAAAATGAAGGTGAGAGATCGTGGACTTGGAAGGAGTAGCTGAAAGCGTGAGTGAGGGTCGTATGCCGGTCATTGTCGCCAGTCCAGAGGCGAAGCCACCATGAGCGTCCTAGATTTATCAGTGAACGATGGTCAAAGGGTTGCAACAGGAAAAAATCACTTACCAGTAACAAGCCCCTGAGCAATAGCATAAGCCAGCACAGCAACAGCCCAAAACGGGAATCCCCCAGTAGCCTTCACATACCCCATATAAACCGCCGTCTTAACCCTTCCCTCCTCCCTCGCCTCATCCTCCACAAACTTCCTCGGCGGCTCAGTCTTCTTCACCGTATCATCCCCACTCTCATTCTCGCTCTCCTCCGCTGAATTGACAGCCGTAGATTCTTCGTCTTCGGCGATCTGCTCTGGTGTCTCTTCATGGGATATAATCTGCTGTAAAGTACCATCTACTTCTAGTTCTTGGACGAGACCTGCGTTTTCGACTGTTCCGTCGCCGAGCTCGACTATGTATTTTGTTTTGGGCTTGCAGAGGGCGACGTGGTGGGTTACTAGGATTCTGGTTCTGCCTACGCCTAGTTCGCCTGTACGTACATATTATTAGCATTCATTCTTACTGGTGCTGTGCAATAAGGGGAAGGGAAAGGGAAAGAAAGTACGTACCAGTCAAACCCCTCTCAAAAATAAACCTCCCCACATGCGCATCAACCGCACTAAAAATATCATCCAATACTAATATCCCGGCCCTACTATAAAGCGCCCTAGCAAACGTAACTCTCCACCTCTGCCCACCACTCAAATTAATCCCGTTAGCACCAATTTCCGTCTCCTCCCCATCACCCAACATCTCCAAATCCTTCCTCAACGCACACACCTCAATCGTTTTCTTATACCTATATTCATCAAACGGCAGACCGAATAGGATGTTTTCTTTTATGGATGCATTTTCGATCCAGGGGATTTGCGCAACGAAGGCGATGGAGGTGGGGATGATCCAGTTGGAGGCGTTGGCTTTTGCGTCGTGGCGGAGGGAGGAAGGGGGTGGGTTGGGAACATTGATGCGGCCGGAGAGGATATCGACTTCGCCAAGGATGGAGGCTAGGAGGAGGGATTTGCCTGTTCCTGTTTTGCCGGACACGACGCTGAGTTCCTTCTCGGGAAAGGAGATGTCGAGGTTTCGAAGCACGTATCGTTCGTCGCCATCTTCCTTCTCTTCATCGGAAGGCCAGGCGATGCTGGCGTTTTCGAAGGAAATGGTTGGGGAGTTGGTATTGGTGGTGTTCTTGGTAATTTCGGGCGCCGCCAGGTATTTCTCAATACGTTTGCAGGACACCCAGGCGTCGATTAGGTTTGTGGTTAGCTCGGGGATGACGGCGAGTGTTACTTCGAGGTTATTGAAGACGCCGATGGCGGTGAAGGCTACGGATGGGGTGAGGGTACCGTAGAGGTAGGCGTAAACCGAGAGGGAGGTTGCAGCTAGGGCGATGGGGCCAGTGATCCAGCAGCTGGGGGACGTTAGCTGACTACTGAGACTAGGAGTTTGGGAGCATACAAGAGAAGAAACGTATCGGATCTAGATACTGGTTAGTAGAGTCTCTTTTGATCAACGAGCTACACTTACAAAAATACCTGCCATTGCTCACCCAATTCCCTCTCTCGAACCTTGCCGATTTTGGCGTGCCAATTCGATTCCAGAGCAGAGAACTTAATTTGTCGGATACCTGAGAAATGTCAGTAAAAGTTCAGCATCTCAAATCTCGAGCATACCTTGCAAAGCCTCAGTAACAACCGCCATCTTCTGATCTCTAACTTTCATAAGTCTATCCTGCGCATTCGTATATCTTTTGCTAAAATAAATATTAATCGGAATAGTAAGGGACATAGCCGCGAATCCTGCCAGTAAACATTTCCATCCAATAATGCTGAGTAAAAATGCAAAAGAAATGACTAGTTTAAAGACACTGCCGGGAAATAAATTGTTGACGGAGCAGAAATCTCCAAGTCGTTTCGTGTCCACGCCAATGAGGTTGACCGTTGATTGTTTTCCTTTGACGTCGTCTTCTTCCTCCTCTTCCTCAGGCTTATCTGCCACAGGGTCCCCCATGGCATTCGAAATATCTCGAGTAGCGCTGGCGTCCTTCTTGGTCGATTTAGATGCCCCTTTGACGTCTTTCCGTCGCATAGCCTTTTGGAAAATGAGGGCCGATAATTGCGATCGCACTGGGATAGCAATTTCGGACCAAGAAATCCAAAACAACCAAGCTTCAACCCATGAAGCTCCAATGGTCGTTAAGCAGAGGGTGAGTACCCAGATCCAGGCTTCAGGATCAACCGAATCTCCGGGAACGCGCTTCTCTAGTATTTGAAGGATGTGAAAAGTCACAAACTGCGGCGCGAAGATGCCAAACGCCTGGAAAATGGTAAGAAACCACTGAATGCAAAATGCACCCTTGTGTTCAAAGAAAATCTCGATCCACAGCGCTCTCGTGTGCTTGCTCTTGTCCCACTGTTCACTGAGGTCCTTCGAACGGGTGTTATGGTCCATGTTATACAAGTCCTCATTTTCGAGACGTTTGTTCTTTCTTGCAAGAGCGAGCAAGTGCCCAATCCAGTCAAAGCTGTACCGGCCAAGCGCCGAGACCGTCTTCATGCCGTCGACTGGCACACCTTTGTGGAAAACATGGGGACGGCGTGGGAGACATACCCCGGCGAAGCCGCTGAGTACGACGATGAAGAGTTGTGCGATCCGGAGTGTCGTTGCTGCTGCTGGGCCTTCGAAGCCGGACTCCTGGGCAATGAGTTGGTCTTGGAATATGAGAATTGCGAGAAGCAGGATGCATGACACTGCTGCATAGATTCCCAACGTATATCTTTTTGTGGTATCTCGAACTGTTGATATGCTAGTGGCTTGTATAAGAATAAGAAACTACACAGCGTTAGAATAGCATCTCATGGATCACGTGTACGTACCCATTGCGCAGCATTGAGCCAGTCCTCTAATAATGTAGGGGGTGGAGAACCCAAAGTACCAAGTATGGCCAAAGCGGCAGAAGTGCAAAGACCAAGTGCAACAAACACTACGAGAAAGATCTTTGGTAGCTTGGCTGAGTATTTGGCCATTGATTCTCCTGTAGCAACGCCATCTTTGTCTTCGTAAATTCTTGGTTTGGGCTTGGGTGTGCGAAGGTGGGATAGGACGCCAATTACTGCAGGCAAGGTGAGGAATAAGATGATAGCGGTCCCCGCAATGCCAGAAGCAAGTGATCTCGAATCTTTCTCGTTCATCTTGTCTGTCATAAAATTGCTTCCTCCCAGTGTTATTGAATGCTAAGCATGCTTAGACGGAACTTTGCAGAAAGTTGAGCAAAAGTCACGATGAGAACTTCAAGTGCGGGGTAACAACCAGCAAGAAATTGACTTGATTGCTATCCAGCTCACGAGAGCCAACAGTGTAATGACTCCTTTGCGCAGAACAAAAGTTACACGCAGATTGAGAATTATTTGATTGTGAGTCAACCGGCAAAAAATCTCGAAAGGGTTGTTTGATCTCCTGCTGGTAGCGGCGCCGAGAAGGGAGGTAGTGGGGGGACGGCTTGAAGGTGAAAAGTGGAGGGGCGACTAAGCGAAAAGAAGTAGGTGATGAGAGTGGGTTTTGCAGCAGAAGTGCAGGAGATAGTCTGTATCTGGGGCATATGCAGGAAGGGGGAGAAAAACGTGAATGGACCTGGTGCTCGGGAGCCAATGGTCTAGAGATAAACGGGTGAATGGTGACACCTCCACATGAAGTAGTAAATGCAGTGAAATTGTGAATCTGTAGGGCCCGGCACCTCACTCGAGGTATTAAAAAGAAGGATGATGCCCGCGTTACCTAACGCTTCGATCTTTGTAGCGGCCGGTATTGGGCCGGTATCGACGTAAGCTTAAAAAGAGATGTGAGAGATATGACTGCTTGATTATGCAGGCGTTCAATAACTGCAGTATACGAGTTGCTGCTGTATCGGAACGAGGAGCTGGAACTGTAGTGTATGTTCTGAATATAGGCAGTACCGGTAGGTGAAGCGGTGAGAGAATCATGAGTAATAAAGGCGAGCAACAGCGCGGATGAAGGCCGAGAGTCGCGGTGCTGGGCCCTCGAGCTACAGTAGTTCAGTGGCAGCTTATGGGAGGCGTCTGACAGATCCACATGTCTGAGATCCGTGTTGCAGCGGGCGGACAGCAGCAGAGTGAGGAACAGTGAATGGCAACGGGCCCTTGGAAGTCATCCGCTTGGTTGGAGGTTGTACAGAGTGAAGTTCGAGCAGGCCAGGGGTTATTGCATCGGACAAGAGGAGGAGAATGCACGTGATGGAATTCTGACCCATGTCCTGCTGTAGAGTCTTTCTCTTTCTCTGCTGTGGTTCGTGACAGGTCGAGAGAGAGGCAGGATACCGCACCGGGCCAGGGGTAAGCAGAGAATCAGACGACTAAGGTGACGACAGCGACAGCCAGGAGAGGAATTATGCAACGTGACTGGTGCAGGCGGAACGAAGTGAAGTACGAAAAGCTGGATACGCCCTCGCAGTCCTTGTGCCTAGGAAAATTGGTGTTGATGTTGATGTCGATGTTGAAAGAAATAGATCAGACGAAACGGAAATGCCATCCCATCGCGACGGATATTTCCCAAGCCCTGGTAGCCACTTCTCTCTAGCGGCCTTCTCTTCTCTCTGGCGATACGGTGCTCGAAAGAAAGATTATCGACAAATTTATAATTTCTTGTGAAATATGTTTAATGCGAAGAATTAATCGTTTGAATTTTGAATCTATTTCAAGCATTCGTCTCGTAGTTTGTAACAAATAATAATCGATTGATGCGTGATGCGTGATCCTTCTATGGTTCTGTTTCGTTTCCTCCTCAGCATGCCCCCAAGCCCCAAGCCCCATGCCCAGATTCCCGGATGCCAAACGCGCTGCTGCCATTGGCTGACGCGACCACGAGAGGTGCCTTTCATGCATCCGCAACTCCAGTAATCCCCTTCAATTCAATTCCATCAACCACCATAATTCATTCCACTCGTCCTTCTACACACGATTCTCGAGCTTCAGATTCACTTTCCAGCAACGTTCAACGCATTCGGCGTGGCATATTGCCTGTTATCGGCCTCGCAATCAAAGTTTAAAGCTCCAAGACAACTCCATACATCTAATCCCTGACCCACGACTGCATCGGCATCCTCCCAGACCATTCCGTCAACCTCTTTCAAAACCCAACCTCCTCTCCTCGTCCTCAATCCTGCACCGAATCATCCAGCTCCGTATTCAACAATATAACAATTTGCCCTTTCAAAGAACCAGAACCCGCGCAGCTGCCGCCAGATCCAGCGTCGACGGCAGCTCGTAAGCTGCACCTCCATCAATCATGAAAGCCGCACCCATCATTGTCAACTGGCACGCCGAAAATGCCCCCATATACTCTGCTGACTACCAGCCTCATGGAAAAGGTCGATTGGCAACGGGTGGTGGAGATAACAATGTTCGAGTAGGTGCCAGAAGTACAGATCGAAGGACCAATGCTGACAGGAGGCACAGTTATGGAGAATAGACGCCGAGGGGGAGGATCGAAAGGTCGAATATCTGTGCACTATGGTTCGGCATACACAAGCTGTAAATGTGGTCCGGTGGGCTCCTAGAGGTAAATACACAGGCCCAGATTATTGATCAAGTATTGACATGTGGTAGGGGATGTTTTAGCTTCTGCTGGAGACGATGGAAATGTAATCACCTGGGTCCTCGATTCACAAAACGCCAAACCTACATTTGGGGATGATGGCGTTGAAGATAAGGAATCATGGCGGACGAGGCATATGTGCCGGTCAACTGGCGCCGAGATTTACGATCTTGCTTGGTCGCCGGATGGTGTCTACTTTATAACTGGGAGCATGGATAATGTTGCCAGGATCTACAATGCTCAAACAGGTAAAATCTCTGGTGGCATATTAATTTACCAGGCTAACTGATATAGGCCAATTAATACGGCAAATTGCTGAGCATCAGCATTATGTTCAAGGTGTTGCATGGGACCCCCTCAACGAGTACATAGCTACACAATCCTCCGATCGATCCGTACATATCTACACATTGAAGACAAAGGATGGAAATTATGTTTTGGACAACAGAGACGAGATACCGAAGAAGATTGGGAACAACATGAAGATCGATCTACCAGGTCGAAGGATCTCCTCGAATAGCCCAGCTCCGCCAGATTTGGGGTTTCGCTCACAAATGTCAACGGAATCGAATACCAACATTGGCTCGCCAGTCCCATCTTGTCCCGGCACCCCGACATCATTGGCATTACCCATGAATCCCCCAAGTACGATCAGCCATAGCAGAAGATCCTCGTTCGGGGCGGCTTCACCAGCCATGTCAATGCGACGTTCAGTATCCCCAGCACCATCTATGCCATTGCCAGCTGTAATGCCAATGGAAGCATCCCCAAGGCCTTACACTGGTCTGGGTGTTAAGAATGCAAACATCTACGCCAACGATACCCTCAAATCCTTCTTTCGCCGGTTGACATTTACGCCCGACGGAAGTCTTCTCTTCACTCCAGCCGGGCAATACCAATCGCAATTCAAGGGGCTGGATGAGTCGGCAAAGACAATGTATGAGGTGATAAATACGGTTTACAT
>Ga0247778_1000562_pt1 | contig 40142 bp, 45 predicted proteins | sample UWRJL049202B5_FD_179939 | JGI IMG/M metagenome (GOLD analysis project Ga0247778, IMG submission 179939) | Plant litter microbial communities from Arlington Agricultural Research Station in Wisconsin, United States - UWRJ-L049-202B-5 | ecosystem: Environmental > Terrestrial > Plant litter >...
CCGGTGGAAGGCAGTAATGAGGTGTTGGAGAAGGGGGCGATGGTTAATCCTAGTACGGGGGTGGTGGAGGCGTATGAGGAGGTGTGGGTGGATTTGGAATTGGAGGAGAGGGGGGTTAGTTGGGTGTTGAGGACGGAGGATGAGAGGGTGGGTGTTAGGGGGGTTATTGCGAGGATTGGGGGGTTCGTTAGTGGGGTGCTTAGGAGGGGGGAAGATGTTAGTGTTGCGAGGTGGAAGGATGGTGAAGGTACGTTGAATTTTGCTCGTATTATTCCCTTTATTCTAGAGGAGGAATTTTGGTGTTACCATCGGAATCCATACTAATATATTCCTAGTTGTTGTTAAGATTGGAGAACTAGACATACCCAACCACACGGGAGAAATGCAGGTTGGAGAAAAGTACAAGGCGGGCGATTTGATTTGGGAGTGTGTAGAAAGCTTCAACTGGGGCTAATGCCATTCTTTCTATGCTAGATCCGCATCCGATAATAGCGTATCATTTCTCGCAGAGGAAGGTGGGTTGCTTTAACCAGCAATGTACTCAATGCCGAAAGGTATTTGCTTTGTCTTTCGATTGGGCTCGTTCGCGGGGATACTGATATTAACTCAGCGAACAAATCACTCCTGAAAGTGAACACGAAGAGGGTTCCACTCATTACCATGGCACTAATAATAAGACTACTAAACCGAGAAAGAAAAGTCTGCTGCACCGTCCAAATCTTTCCTCAGATGAAAATTATACTCATGGGTCCAATGATGCTTTCCTATCGCGTCCTTTTTGTTTGATTTGCTTTCCATAAAGGGCAGAACTTTGTACCCATCGTCAAACTTTTGCCGCGCAATATCTTGCTCTTCGTGATCGCTAAAGTCTTCACGCGGTGGTTCCAGTTTGGGGCCCGCTTTCCAAACCACCATCGCAGCAGGCCAAACTCCTTGCAGAATATGATCCTCCATGCCTGGATTTTGAATAAATACAACTAGAGAATTTTCGTTTATCAAGCCAAAGGCATCGGGATCATCGACGACAGTATGGCCAAGAGACTGGAGAAACTTCTGTTCAAACTTGGAGGACATTGGTTCCTGGAAGATGCAGGGGAGCGGTTTTGCTGTGTCCGGTTCCACGTATGCAAGTCAGTACAAGTACGTGAATGATAGATTATCATTATGCTGCTAGCTTTCTGACTTACCTTTCAATGCACGAAGGCCAGGTCGTCGGCTTGTACCCCCTAACAGTTTTGAGATCTCCATGATGGCTCCAAGTTGATCTATTGGGGTTCCAGCGAAGCCATAATAACCGGAGTTGGTAATTTCGTCTCCATGAGGCGCGGATGGTCGAGTTATACTCCCGTTACCAAGAACAGCTATATTTGTAATCGGGAAATTTGCGATTTTTAATTTTGCGCATCTCGCTTGCATAAGTTGATATGTTTCCTGCTGTTTGAACATGGTTTGTGCCGCTATCAGGTCAGTATGGAGCTGGTCAAACGTTGTATTCTTGTACCCAACCCATCCAAACCAGACATCAGAGATAAAATTAGGATCAACTTCCATCTCGATGTTGAAGGCCTTGCAAGTCAGTAGTCTAACCATATATGATCCAAATGAGACCTTTCTACCAGATGCCCGAAGCTCTGACCGATATACTGAGGATTGGTCCACAGTACAGAATGGGGCCCGGGTGCTGTTCGTATCCTGTCGTACAATATAGGGTCTGGGTCTGGGTAAGCTTTTGTCTTTAGGGGGAGAAAGTCTCCCCATTAGTAAATCAAGAATGCTGTCTTGGAAAAAAAAACTGAGATGAATGTGAAATTTTATCAACTTACTCAATGTAATCTGCACCACCCTCAAATGCATCCTGCTTCAGTTCCTCTGGGTTGTCCAGTATATACCGCTGCAAAATCTTACCATTATAACGAACAACGATCTCCCCCTCATCGCATGTTGCTGTAAGTCCCATGTTGTCTGTTAATATTGATATAATATATTACTGACGTGAATGTTTGATACAGGGGCATACAAATGTATAAATCTTTAATATAGAAATCCACTTACAAAGAAAAATCCGGCCCCTGTTCTATCGACAAGGCAGAGAAAAGAATCCGCCGTGTGGGGGGAATTTCATTATCCGAGCATAAAGACCTTCGCGACCAGAAACGGAAAACGCGGGCAGTATTGCTCGTGGATGACATACGTTATACGTTTCATGATGTAAGAAACAGAAAGGGCTTCGTCACAAAAGTGTTTCCGGATATAGAGCATCACGTGAGCTAGAATTCTGCTGCTACTTTCTTTAGCATCTGCTCGTACGATCTCGATATCCTTGTTCGGAAGATAACATTACTTACTTGCTATAGAGATAGTCTCGGGCAACAGCAAGTCTGCTATAGCGGGGTGAATATCACGTGTAGACACGGAAATGTAGCGCTAAACTAAGCGTCGTCCTCCGTTTTCTGTGCGGTTTTGCTTTCCAAACGTCATCTAAATCCCACATTCTCCTAAATCTCCCAATACCCTTTGACTCGGGACTGCTCAATGGTGTTTAGTGCACCTGGTAGACGCTTGAGACTAGTAGTCTTCCCCGCCTCAGATGAATCTAGAATGATGTCTCGACCGTTCGATACACAGTGTTTATGTGCCCATTCTCCAGATTTATGACATTTCTCCCAAAGTTTATAGTCTTTCCATTGGTACCCGAAATTGGTGGAAAGTTATTGAGCAGCCTGGACTCAATGCTGTGGGAATTTGATCAAGATGATATTCGTCACCATTTTCTGGGCAAGCACATATATCCCGAACTTTCTCTCGACCTTCATCGTCTTGTTTATCTTATCATTTCCCTTATTCTTTTGTTCAGTTCACCGACATGGCTCTCATCGCGTCCCTTGCGTTGCTCCCTTCCTTTGTATTGGGAGGAATAATCGTCCCCCGTGCCGGGAACGGGGGTGAATATCAGCCCAATCCGACACCTACTTATGCTGGCACATGTACATTCTATGCCTCTGAATCGATCTGGAATGCTCTACTTCCTTTCGCTACTGCGACGACCTACTCGACTACCTGCACGCAGGCTCCCTCCGCGGGGCCTTATGTCACAGCGAATTGCGTCGAGGAGAAGGGCCCTTTCGGATTTGGGACGATCACAGCTTGCGGAACACCTGCAGCTTATACCTCATGTACAACGTCGCTAGTGGGCTGGGACACCTTAAGCGTCTGCACCACACCTACCTTTGCGGCAAGTCCAGTCCCCGCAATTACAACTTCAACCCCTACCACGCTCAAAGCCTCTCTCTCAGCCTCTACGGGCATGTCCCTATCAATCAAACCAACTTCGATGCCGATTGAGACTCTGGCCAGCTCACTCTCAGCACTTTTGAGCTCGTTGTCGGCCATCAAGGTACCGCCAATTGGTTCTCTACCTGCGGTTCCCATTCCTTCACAGGTCCCGACTTCCCCAGTCACTCCGCCGGCGCCACCAGCAATTCCCGCCCCTGCACCAATCCAGACTTCTGCGGCAACTTCTTTCGCATCGATTTCGAGCTCGTTGCCTTCCATCAAGACCTCCATGTCGAGCTCGCTATCTTCAATCAAGACCTCTGTAGTGACTTCACTGCCATCAGTTTCAACCTCTTTGTCATCCATCAAGACTTCTGGAATCACGTCGTTGCCCTCCATTTCTAGCTTGAGCATCACCACTCCATCGCCCACAAAGTCGCAGTCAAGTAGTGCCACTTCGTCAGCAGCTCTGTCCACCAACACAAACTGCTTTGCCGATAACATCGACGGAAATGGCCGAACGTTCAAAGCCGCTTCGACTACCAGTTCCACTGGCATGACCAACGAATTTTGTGAATCGTACTGTGGCAACTTAGGGTATGAGTATTCAGGCACCGAGTACTCCAGCGAATGTTACTGTTCAACCACTGCGCCAACAGTCAAATCATCTCAATGCTATATGCCCTGCTCGGGAGACCCCGAGGAGATTTGCGGAGGTCCCAATGCCCTTTTGGTCACGCACAATGTCACTGTCGGAACCGAGAATGCCGCAAAGAATGCGATCGCCTCGTCTTACAAATCGTACGGCTGTTACAGTGACAACTATCCATCTCGGGTGCTCGATGGCGCATCATACACCTCTTCCAGCATGACAATTTCAGATTGTGCTGCATTCTGCAATATGAATGCGTACTCAATCGCTGGTGTAGAGTACGGCAACGAATGTTTCTGTGGGAACGCTTTGTTGACCGACGGTTCTACTTACGGCGTTGGACAGCAAGCTGGATGTACCTTCGCGTGTTCGGGCAACAGCGGCGAGATCTGCGGCGGTGCAAACGTCCTCAATGTTTACTCAAACTCTCCATTCCTGCCGACTATGAACACTGCAACGGACGCCGCTCCTTTCACGGCTGCAAATGCCAACGGTGGCTGTGCTTCCGATTTTGCACCGGGGAACAATAACGTCAGAACCCTCGCGGCTACCTCTACATCATCGAGCAACATGACGCAAGAGCTCTGCTCGTCTTTCTGCTCTAGTTATCGATACTATGGCGTTGAGTACTCCACTCAGTGCTATTGCGGTAACATGATCGGTTCCAAGGCCGTTGTGGCAAACAATTGCACAGATACATGTGCTGGGAATAGCAAGGAGTCCTGCGGTGGTGGATGGGCGATGAACATCTTCACGAACACAATATAAACTTTCAGAGATTACTCGCGGCGGATGGGGGAAGAAGTTCACGTTATCGATGTAAAAGGTTCCTAATGTGTAATTAATCATAATATAATCTTCTTTCGATCATAGATATTCCGCTCCCATATCATACGAAGCACTTTTCTCGGCTGTATCTCCACCAAGACATCTAGACTCTCTAGCAAACATCATACTCGAAACATGTCGGCGGAGATTTCCTAATGTGACGTCGGAGCACTAGACTGAAAGACCCCTCCTTTTAGCAGCGGGGGCCAATAATTCAAGCCCACACTAAAAGCACCGCCGAAGACCAGATGCCGAACCAAGCCGTTGCCGGCTGGGATCTATCGCCAGCTATCAGCCTTTTGGCGTAGAGGGAGACCGATAGGGTCCGATACAAGTATCATTGATCAAGCAGCGACACCGTGTTCGTTGTATTTCCTGTTAATGCGGATAAAGATGCGTCATGGTTTGATGGGCCCGTCGTTCTCTTAGTAGGCCCCAAGTCCCCCCAAGTCGATTACAGGAACCAGCTGGCTGCGGTAAAAACTTTATTGGTACGCCGAGCTGAGTCGAGACTTCTTCCCCTCTCTCTGTCCAGAGAATATGCGACTCGGTCCTGTTCGATGGAAGCCACGGAAATGATTTCTCTTGGGCCTCCTGGTCTCTGACTAATCGCTGACCCGGCAGTCGCTGTCGAAGATAAAGTCGGATAATGTTTGAGGGCGAATTTTGCATGGGTGAGTACGTGGGTGGGCAGTGAAGTTGCAACCCTTACCGTCGGTACCACGTACATATATCGCATCTTGTATGGTAGCAATCTGGACAGGAGTTTCCCCAGGTGCTGTGCTGGACCTCGCGTTCACAAACATCACATTGCCAGAACTCTTGCAGTTCCGGCCTTGGGACAGGGCGCGGTGGAGCAGAGGATGAGGGGCGGGGATCTTTGTACATTGTCGAGCCACTCTCAACTGACAAACTTGAATTCCTCGAGCCAGCCACCATCACCGGCTCGAAAGTCTCTCTAGCGCTGCTAGCTTCATTGGCGTCTGGGCCATTACCATCAACGCTCGGATTCTTGCCCTGTGGTGGGATTTGAGAAGACGGACCACTTTCATTGCGAGTTGGACTGTCTTTGAATACCGGTAGGGGTACCTCTAATGTTGTCCTCCTGGTGATCGGAGTGGTGATCGGAGGAAGACTTTTACGTTGTTCCTCATCCTCAGATTCGCTCAGCAAATCTAGTCCAGAGAGATCTCCTGTATACTGTGCTCTGATCTTTTCCAAGTTTCTATTTCGGCTCTCCTCGCCTGGAATTTCTGGGAAATCAAGTGCCTTGCCGCGCTTGAAGTCGGCGTCGTCGAAATCGTCTCTTTTCGTCCGCCGGAAAAAGGTGCTGAAAAATCCAGGCTTCTTTTCCGGCTGTTTGCTAAGATCCAATTCATTGAAGTCTTCAGCCGCGACATCTTCCAAATCGGTGCGACTGGACACACTACGACGACGAGTACCCCACGTTGCCGCCCTGGCTAGCACATTAGAATCCTGATCGGTACTACTGTAACTTCTTTGTTCTTCATCATCGTCCACTGTCTCATTGCTATCGGCCTCGTCCTCCGGCAAAGCCGCTAAAGCAAGCTGTTCCATGTGTCGCCCAAGGTGCTCTTGAAATTGCTTCAGACTGACATCACATTTGTTGGACTGGTTAATACTCTGCAATCGACTTCCGTATGTTGTGCAAAGAGGACAGCAGGTTGCGTCTATACGGCTGATGGCACAGTTATCGAGCAGAGACTCCATGTTGTTTTCCTGAACTTCATCCACATGCTCACTTCCCATATGAGTTTCGAGATCCGGTCTTGAGTGGAGGGTCGCCTCTTCGCAGAATGTACATTTCCATAGCTTGCGGTGAAAACGTAACTCGTGGTTGAACCATTGATTCTGGCTCTCGAACATGTTCAACCCGCAGCCTTCGAATGTGCAGACATACGGCCGCAAATCACTGAATATATGTTTCCTATATTGGTGAGAACTCTGCCAATATTGAGTGTAAGAATTATCACTCACTTCCACTCGTTCTTGTCTCGGACATTCTGAGGACGCCGGCAATAAGAACATTCGAAATATTGGCCATACTCAACACGAACACCGAAGGCGTCCTTTGGCAGCAGAGGCGTCCTCAAAAGATCTGCCGACCCATCTTTTCCTCTGCTCGAGTCGGCATACTCAGTTTGGGGACGCTTACCAACCCCTTTAGAGCTCATTTCGAGAGGCATCGAGGTACTTGGTGTATTTTTGCCGAAGATGGACTCTGGAAGGTAGGTGGAGGCTTTCTCGCCCGACCATACAGTCTTCCCGTCCGCGTTCTTTTTCATCTCATGCATCTGCTCCATCTTTTCTTGGTGTTCTTTTCTGTATCGGAGATACTGTCGGCGTCGGGTAATAGCAGTCCCCAAGCGTTCCTTCAACCAAAGATTATTATCCCTAGTCACAGGATATTTGTCTCCAACATGAACTATGTCGGGAGTTGGATCAAAAGAACTAGCTAGTGAAGCTTTGATGTACTCGTCTTTCTCGGGCTTTTTCCGAACTATCATAGAAAGTTCGAAGAGATTTGTGATGGCCTCTTGAATTGCCAAATCCAGCTCTTCTAATTCGGATGTTGACTCCCATGTCTCGTTCCCCTTTTCACCTGTCAAAATGGATAGAATGATTTCTAGTGACTCTGCCAAATAATCCAAAGCCTTCTTGAAAATCTTGCATGCGTTTGCGTCGTCCTTGATTCGAAACTCGAGGGAACTTGGGAGAATAGCTTCGTGATGAGCTGCAATGTTTTTGGCCCAAAGATCGTACCGCTTGGAATGCTCTCTTAGACTCGCAGAATGATTTGATGATTCTAAGCTTTCAAGGCATTTGGTGAACAGTGCTTGGCAAGCTAGACCGTGGGATGCGATCGAGTCCCTCTCAAGGCCCCTGCCGGCCGGAGAGGGGAAACTAGGACCGCCTTCAGTAGCCATAGAGGAACACTTGATCTTGCTGGCGAAGCCTTTACGACCAATATGACTCTCATGCCCTAGGTCGCTTGGCTCATCTACATCGTGAAGGCATCGGTAACGAGCTCGTAGAAAATATCAAGGCTGCTGAGAATCAAAAATTGCAGAGTCGGGAATCCGTCCGTAAGAGGTTAAATGATGGCAAAAGCGGCAATCCATTTTTGGGTTACTCGGAGTGCCGCTTCTGCATTAATTTCCCCTCACTGCGGCTGAGTTCTGTCACGACCTTCACTCTGCTTGATTATTTTCCTTCAAATTGCGATTTTATTCCGATGGAGGTTGCTGGCCTCGCTCTCGCTATATATCCTGCAACTGTTCTGGCCTTCGAGCAATACAAAAAGGGGGCCAGATATATCTCGGATTGGGCTCGCTATCGTCGCAAATATGAGGCTTTCATCCGCGATATGGAAGGCCAGCAGCTGTTCTTCGAAGGCATCCTACAAGACTTGCTTTGCGGGGGTTCCGACCCATTCCTCACGGGCAGCTCTAGTCAATCCAAAGACTCATTCCTCCGAATTGCGACCGATGCCTCTTTCACTGGTTGGAAAAGTCCAGTGTTGAAGCAACGACTGAAAGCCCGTCTGGATTCAAGGTACGACTGGTGCGTGTATACAATTAAACGAATTTATGATATTATGATTGAACTTGGAGAGCTGTTGGACATCCAGGCGGTACGTTTCTCATTCTCGGGACGCTAAGTTTTATGAATGCGAACACAGCACGCGTCACAACGGTAGGCCCTTTATTGTGCTAATTTAATTTCTAGTTAGAGTCAAGTAATAAAACACCAGATTGGTGGCGCTTTAAATGGCAACGTATAATACAAACTCTATTTGCGGAAGGCGGCTATGAGGGCCACAAAGTTGCAAAGCGACTGATTGAAGAATTGAAGCAAATGATAGAGCTGAGCGACAAGCAGCGAACTCAAGGAGGTTTTCAGCAATTGTCAAAGCTGGCCCCTTTCTTCAGAGCGACCCGAGAGAATGCGAATACTCTTCACGAGGCCTTGAGAAGCAGTTGGAAGTGTTGTTGTAACGCTTCTCATAAAATAATGCTTCAACTAGAGAGGAAAGTCGAACGTGGCGAGGATGAGTTCAACATACTTTGTGTTTTACCGTCAACAGATTCCCAAGCCCAGACTCAGGTTCGTGTTCTCAGACTCTCACTTGGCACCTCTCTTACTGTATGTGTTCGGTTCAAATGGCGTGTTCCGTTGGTGCCTGGCTGATCCCAATCGCCGCTGGACTGCAATCTTCTGCGCCTGGACTTGAGATATTGAGCCATCTGGTTTTCACTGGAGCATGTCTACTAACTCTTCAATGAAATAGAATGCGGGGGATCGTGTCAAGCGCGAAGTGCATATAATGGCTTCAAGAAAAGAAAATAGCGTCAGCGAGCCTGTATTGCAACCAGTCACATCACCCACGCCTTCGCAGCAACGTATAGATCCATCTTCAACTCAAACACCACCTTCCGCGCCTACAACGGAGCCATTTTTCCATCCTATCGTAAAGAATACCACACCAACCACCAATAGATCTAAAAGTGGTGGCTTTCGTGTGCAAGTTTCGGAACTCAGTTCATCTCTGCGGTACGTTAGAACTTGCAGCACATGGATATTCCACTGATTGAAAGCAATAGCCACAAGATCCGGCGTAAACCATCAGTAAAAGGAAAGGAAGTCAGGCGATTTGATGTTGTCGCATCAATGCAAGCAGAGAGAATCGACGAAGAGCAGAACCTCAAGGCTGCACCTCTGTTTCAGGATTTAGTGGCTCCTGTGGACACCTCAAAAACAGAGGTTCCACCGCCTCCTTCTGAATCTGACCCAATCACAGACCTCTGTGAAGCATTGAACAAGGAATTTACGGACGCCTCTCTCGGATACCTAGATTACCGCGACTATACTTACGACTTTCTCGGGAATCCCTTGTCAGATGCTGAAGGTTCGACGACAACGACCCTCAATGAACTTCTAGAAGCAAATGCTCGCCAGCCGTATGAATTCCCGGCGGAAAAACGAGCTATCGTTGCTACTATACTTGCCTCTTCACTTCTTCAGCTTCAGAAGACTCATTGGATAGGCGAGACTTGGAGTAGAAGGGATATCTTCTTCACCACGGTACGTATACTACCAGCGTCCTCCTAATGATTGTATAGTAAAACTATATATACATTCCGAACCCGAGAAAGACTGTGCTACTGTCCAAGAAATTGCGTTAGCTGACTTTGAATACATAGTACGGTACCAAGGTAGACTTTTCCAAGCCATACCTATCTCAAGATTTTGTTTCCACAAAAGCTCGAACAAGCTCCCAGCCAGATGTTTCTCCCACCAACGGAAGTGCGCCGCCGACGAAAACCGAAACGGCAGCAAGTATGTCCCGAGCCTCGTCTGCACCAAAGTCTTTCCACCCCAAAAGATCCCTAGAATGCCTCGGTATTCTCCTCATCGAGCTCTGCTTCGGCGTCCCAATCGAAAGATGGCAAGACAAAGTCCGTCTGAGACCCACAAGCCCCGGCTCTTACAATCACGAATTTAATTTAGCAATTGCAAATGCATGGACATGGGAAGAGATTAGAGCTCATGATCCATTGTTCTCAGATCCCATCAATAGCTGTTTGCATTTTCCACATCGGAGAGGGGCTGACGAGATGGTCGATGATATGTATGAACTGATCGCTAAGCCTTTGTATGAGGAGACTTGGAAGAAGTGGCCACCTTTGAGTGAGATAGAGAGCTATTGAGCACGGTTTTGGATGGATTCGAAAAGCTGACATGGCCACCATAGTATGTTGGAACTGATGGAAATCCGGAATTGAAACACCTCTATTTCAGATAGTTGTTATGGCGTGAGATTCCATGTCGGAAAAGGAGACTCTTTTTTCTGAGATACCAACGAGAAATATGGAAGTTCACGAAAATTTATAGGTCAGATGGAAGGCCAACGTTTTCTACCGTTCGTTCACAAAAAGGGCTCTAGAAATACGCCATACCACTCTCCGTTGGCTACTGGTCACCCAGCGGTCAAAGTTACCTGTTTCTTTTCAACCACTTGCCGAGAGAAACCCACCACAAACCTCCATATAGTGTTCTCGATCCTCGAAATGACCCATGTGACTCGAGTTCTCAAGAGTAACCCATCTGACTTTCGGAATCGTTCGGAACCAGGGTTCCATGCAAAAGTCCGTGGCCTCATCGTATCTCCCATTGAGTAGGAGCGTTGGAACCCCAATTTTGTGACCCTCTTGCCATCCCTCCCAATCTTTGAAGGACCCAATGATCAGAAACTCAGATGGGCTTTGCCTAAATACGAGGTTAGGTTAATTCGGTAAGAAACGGAGGCGCTTCTTTCCCAAGTCAAGTACGCAGTCGGATCATCTTTCAGATTCTTAAAAGCAGTCTGCACTTCAGGTGGTTGAGGATCCAACCGACAGACATGTCTAGCATAAAAAACAGCAGCAGCCTTCTCGAACTCATGGCTCCCATAATCGCCGCGTTTGTTGCAGTCCTCAAGCGTGTCACGAACATCAGGAGGCAAGGCTGCAATAAGGCCCTCAAACCCCTTTACAAGAAGTGGGATGCTAGCAGGTCCGCCTGATATGATCAATTTCTTTAGACCTCGAGGCTGACGAGATGCATATGATGCTCCGAACGTGCCGCCCCAGCTTTGGCCCACAAGACAGAAGCCACGATCTCGTAGATTTAATTGCTCAACTAGATTATCAAGCTCTTGGATGTATAGATCGAAAGTCCAGAAAGTCGTGTCCTCTCGGAGGTGGGTGGATCTGCCACTACCGATTTGGTTGTAGAATATGATGGGGATCCCATACTTCTCGTTCAGGTCTGAGAGGGGAAGCATGTATTCATGCCCGGCACCGGGACCGCCATGGAGTACGATGAGGGCTGGGCCGGACTCAATATCGCCAAAAAAAATTTATACCAAGTCTTACAGGGCTTTCCGGCGTTGGGAGCTTCGAATGGTATTTCGCCATCCATGATGTATTCCGAGCTCGTTGTGAGGTCTTACAGGAATCTTTCGTCGTGGGAAACAGATGTGAGCAAGAGAAAAACTTGGCTCGTGTCGAAATTGGTGAGAAATAAAGAGGTCGACGATGGATTCCAACAGCCACTAGAGTATCTCTGCGGGGTACTTATCAGTTGGTCGCTTGTTTTTTCAACCCGAAATATATGAATCCTTGTCGTTATGAGGGACTTGCAATGTCGTTGTGAGGCGTATACAGTTTGTGTAAGCCAGTTGCGTTACAGGCTGCAATTAATATCATAGATCATGGCAGGTAAACTCGCCATGCCGGGAGGATCCCTAATCTCACATTCCAACAGGTCCCTGGCAGCGCTCTCAATGGGTAGGTCGGGTTTGTGGGTAGGCGTCTTTAAGTGGAGAACAGGCCGGGTACGGGTTGGGGGTCCTGAAGACCTGCCGGGTATGGTTCAAGGGTTTCCAAACCTATGGGCAACTGTTGGGTGCTTGTAGAGACCCCTGGAGGCTCAATACAGTGGGTATTTCAATCACGTGTGAGTGAAAACTTTTATATTTGAAGAGAGAATCAAGTAAGTTGTCTAGAATCTGATATTAGAAACTAATCTGTTTCATTTCTCTATATATAACTTAGTCAAATTATTATAATACATAGAAATTTTGCTGATTATTAGACACGTGCTTCACTCCCTCGGGCTCTATTTTTAGTATATAAGCTAACCTGCCAAGAGGCCTGACCTGACCTACTAAAGGCAGGTCAGGTCAGGTCAGACCCTCAAAAGACGCCTGACCCACCCATTGAGAGCGCTGGTCCCTGGTCACTTCGTGTAGGATAAAAACCCGCCAATAAATATCAGACATATTAGCACCAACGGGATAACGGAACATATTCCGGACATGCCTGTAAACGCTCGGTAACACATCACTGAAGATCGCATCACTGCGATATAGATATGTAGATTACTTGCACAAGCGACGAATTGCGTATGTGATTGGATTTGTCGACATTTCAAAATAACAAAATGTGTGTCTCACGCCCTTGATCGAACGCTGGTAAAAATTTATCGCCGAAGGCAGCAGCACGTTCGTATTGCGTCCTCTTATTGAGACATCCGAGTGGCACGCTACTGACGATGCCTTGATCTATATGCAAACACAGAAATCTCACAGTCAAAACACGAAAATGAAGGTAACTGATTTACAGAACGAATATTTGGATTTCAGAAACACGGGCGAATTATAGAGATCTATTGGAAATTATGAACAATCTTTTTAGAAATTGCAAAAACTCACAAAAGAATATTACCCCGATTGGACATCCTAAAAACGGTCTTTTGTGGATAGCTTCAAGAACAGAATAGAGAATTGGACTAATGGAACTCACTCGCTAGTCATTCCCAATCTGGGCAGATCAGAAACACAACTCTCTTGTATTTCTTGTTACCATTCGTAATCAGTTCTAGGGCTCAAGTCTCGTTTATCATCGGGTTTGAGTAAGGCTCGGACACTCACCGGGTACCAGCATCACTTCACCGTTACTCCCCTTCCTAGCCCCGCAATGATATTCAAGCACAAGTTGCTTTCAAATACGAGACCAAAAAGTACAATAATAACTAATTGGGATGGATGAAGTTGTGGTTGCTTCAGGTCGTGCTCTACCGTTTGCGTGCGCACTCAAAACTTGGCCCCTGCCATGATGGCTAGGAACCAGTTTTCTGCTTTTAAAGTTGCTTACTTTTCAAATTTTAAACTTCATGTCCTATAATTACACGTGCACCTGGCGCCATTACGCATTTTAGGCACGGAGCCTTAGAAGAATATAAATATCTCAGACTTAAAGGCAGAGACGGCGGTGGATCGTGACTCGATATAGCAAAGGCGGTCGGAAATTCATCTTCAAGGTGATTGGGAAACTTGAAAAAGTTTACGTCATGGAAATACTTCTTGTTAGCCAAATTTGATGTTTTCAAATCTCATTGGAGGCCCCTATGTCTTAGAGCGCCTCACCAAGGCAGCGGTAAGGCTTTCTTTAACGCCACAATCCTAAAGCCTCTCTCAATTCAGTCACCGACCAAAATGAGCACACGACCACTTCCTACTTATATCAAGTCGGGGAACACAGAGTTTAACGATATATTCGTCTCCGCAGTTGCACTATGTCAGTGCCCTCCTACAAATCATCAGGCTCCTACCGGAGCCTCGTGCAACGCCTTGCCGAAGACTCTCCAGGCTACCAGAAACTATCTGATTTTCTTAACGAAAATCATTTCTACCAAAGCCCGACACGATTCAGCCTTGTCCAGCTCAATCCACCTTCAAGTGAAGACAAGCCGGCAGTCGATATCAAAGAATTCGATGGAACGACTCAACTCATTGACGAACTGGACTCTACGAAATCGGCAAAAGATAATTGTTGTCTTCTCATAGTTGAAAATGTTTGCTCAGAGACAATTTCTATACTAGGAGAAAGATTCGACATCGACCCTCAATTCTTCGCTGATCACTTGAATAACGCGCCTTGGTACCGGATCGATGATATACTAAATCGGATCCCTGCCCTGCCTTCTAGTCAGAAGCTGCACGATTTTCTTCAAATGAGATATATCGATACTCAAACCATCTCCATGTATCAAAATACATTTCCAGGATCAGCAGGAAGAGATGTGCTCGATACATCTGGCTCAAGAAGTTTCATGTGGCCCGATGAAAATACGACTCGAATACCGCGAAAAGCAGGGAAACTCATACCCAGAGCCCGAGAAGGGAAAGAATTCGAGCCCCTTCTATGTACCCGACAAGTTCTCACAGCCTGGTTCAAAAACCTTGAAGTAGACCTAGGAGGCTGGACAGGTATGCCAACTATTCCCCCTCTATTTCCACAAATCACATTCACTAACTCACTCCCAGGACTAATCCTCGTCGACTCCCCATTCCGCCTCCCACCCGGCAGAACCTATAGCGTCCCAACCACGCACCGCTCATTCCTCCGACGCCCCAGCATCCTCTCCTCGCCCACTTCCATCAAACCACCCACCTACACCCGCGAAGTGATTGCCCACCACATCCACTGCCGCTTCTCCTCCGATACCCATCTAGGCAAAGCCGTGTGGTCGGATCCATTCCTCCTCCTAGGCGACGTATACCGTCTTGTAGCATCAAAATGGATAATCATAAACGAGTATATAAACCGCGAACTCGCAACCATAGAATACATTCTCGAGAAAGAAGAACCTGGGTTTCGAGACCTGGAAGTCTATCTTAAGGATTTATATATCTACCGCCGACGTTGTACGCGATATCATGAGCTGATTACCGAAGCGAAGGAACAGTGTTCGGCGAGGGGACAGAGGTCTTGGGTTACTGCTCCGCTTACTGAGGTGGGAGTTGAGACTTCGAGGGATGTGGAGGGGGATTTTGTGTTTTTGCTTGCGAAGACTGAGAGGACGGCGCAGAGGATCGAGAAGAATATTAATTTGCTTACAGCGCTGGTAGCGATAGGAGAGGGGAAACAAGGTCTAGATGAAAATCATGGGATTTCGAGACTGAGTTTGCTAGCTGCTATCTTTCTGCCTTTTTCAACTGTAGCAACGATATTGAGTATGCAAGGCAGTTATGCGCCAGGCCAAGAGGCGTTTTGGGTATTCTGGGCATCAGCGATCCCGCTTTGGGCCTTCATTATTGTTGTCAGCGTATTATACGATGGCGTGGGTCGGAAATTCCTACTAAGGGTGATGAGTTGGTTTCGCAGGCGAAGGAGAGGGTAGCTTCTAAAAAAAATTGAAATCTATCAATGATCGCGAATAGGCGTAGTCCCATAATCACAAGGCGCCTCCAAAGCATCTATACCAATCCTCTGCACCACCTCCCCATGCTCCCCCAACTGTCCAAACTGCGCCGCCGTCCCATTAGGCAAATATGGCAACCATCCTTTCATCACCAGCCCACTGAATGGATTACTCGCAAATGCGACCCAGAAATCTTGCATGCGCGCACTTGTTGAGTTTTCGAATGCGGTGTTGCCTGGGCCGGTGGTGCCGAATAGCATGGGCAGTTCGGAGGCGTGGTAGGCGCCTTCCCAGGGGCGCGGAGAGAGGTTGGTGAAGTTTCCTTCGTAGAGGTACCTCCAAGTGGGTACGAAGTTTCTGAAGCGGTTTCTGGGGAGTTAGTGAGAGAAAAGAATGGGGGAAAACGGCGAGGTACTTTGTCATTTCAGATGCGAGACAGAGAAAATTACTCTGTGTCAGGATTGCGATGGCCCAGTAATTTGGGCCGTAGGTAGCATCCCATGGGAGAAGTGAGGCGGCTTCGTCTGCGTTTGTGCCTATTATTGCGGGCTATTCTTTATCAGTTTGGTCCAAATACCTGGAACTTCACGTGGGACTCACTACTCGGGTGAAATTTCTCGCCATGGCTCGAGCAGTATAATTCGAAAACTTCGTCTTCTCATCCACAACCGGATAAAACGTAATCTCAGGAAAGAAAAAATCGTCCTGATAATATTGCAAGAAGGTTTCCAAGCTCTCACTGCTGACATTCCTCATACAATCCAGCTCCGCTTGCGGCGCAAGATTCGGACCGCAGCCGAGATTCGAAGCTACGAATGTGAAGTTTGAATGTGTGGGGTCGTGTGTTCCTAGTGGTAAAAGCGCAGTTCCGGAATCGAGAATCAGACCTGAAATAATGGGATCGTGAGGATAGGCAAAATTGTAATAATCTGCAGACATAGCTCCCGCGGATTGGCCCCAAAGCGTAATCCGCGTGGGGTCGCCACCAAAGAATGCGATGTTTGCGCGGATCCATTCTAGGCCTAGACGCTGGTCGAGGAGGCCAAGATTTAGTTCATCTGATTTCAATCCTGCTGCGTTTGGGAAACCGAAGATGTTGAGTCGGTAGCTGGGATGATCAGTGAAGGGGAGAAGTGAGGGGTTGGGATACGTACTTGATGCCCACGACTATATGGTTTTGACTTCTTTCCACCCATTGACTTGGGATCTGGTAAGGTGTATTACCACCACCAGTCTGAAAGCTCCCCCCGTAAAGCCACACAATAACAGGGAGAGGTCTTAGTTTCTGGCTGGTGGGAGCCCAGATATTCAGCGTCAGGCAATCTTCGGAAGTTGGTCCATTGACCAAGAACCCTCTCACATCCGTATTATATACCTGTGGCAGCGAAGTCCAATACTGCGCACATGACGGGCCAAAAGCCGTCGCATCTATGGCCGCCACCGGCGCCTTGGGCCTCGCCGGTAGCCATCTCAAAGGACCGACGGGAGGTTCAGCAAAGGGGATTCCAAGGTATTGCGCGACGCGAGGTGTGATGTCGTCTACGAGTCCATATATTTTGCCTACTGGAGTATCGATCTCTGAAATATTTGAGTTCAAGACTGCTGAAACGAAGCTTGATATTAGTATAATATAAATGGAAAGGAATCGAACGCCTCTGCGCACAAAGGAAAGGAAAGGAATCATTCTGTTGCCCGCTAAGGTACAAAACCTGGGCGCCACGTCTTCCTTTTATCCCTTTCCGTCGCATCCTCATATTGAAATTTATTCAGTAGATTCGCTTGAATGCAACTTTTATTGATAAAGGAGTTAATGCGACCGTGGCCATGACGTTTCAGTCCCTTTGGATAAATCATTGCCTGTATACAAGTGGGGCCGTGGGGCGGGTAGCCTAGTAATCAATATGCATCCTCTTCGTATCAACTTATTCAGCCAAAGCGGTACTGTCAGTGAAACGTATATCAGAGATCATCGGGATCATGCGGCAAGATAGGCAGCTTAGTACGTGCTTCGGCACATTGAGGTTGTTAGGCGGAGGATATTGATTGCTGCCCTTGATTTACCCAAATGGGCTACTTTCGGATGACATGCCTAAAAGGCGGGATCCATACTTACAAATCCTCCGAATACCACAGGCTTGGAACTTTATTTGTCGATCACTCCTTCTTCCAAAGTTTTTTCTTCTTGAGGTACTGTTCCACCAGCATAGCGGCAATCCCTAAATTGGAAAGGTTCGTAATTTTCGGATCTTGTTTCGCAGGGGCCGCTCTGCCAGTTCTCTCGTATCTTTCTCGGTCAGAATCCGATATGTGACATGGAAAAATTTGTGAGTCGTGGCGTCCTCCGCCTCTTGGTCAGCATCAGCGCTGGCGGCTTTGAATTCGATGAATTTGCTGTCGACAGTTGACTGCAAAAGCTCATTACATCGCCGCGCTAGGGTGATGTAGCCCATTGTAATAATTGGCAAATCTTTCTCGAGCCAGTCTGGAAGGTTTTGGACGAGGAATTGGTGAGGTGCAAGACCACCTTTCGAGCTTGATCTTGCTAGAATTAGGATTAGGAGAGGAAGGTGTTGTCCAGAGCACTTACTTTATGGGATTAGCAGGCTTTGATTTCTGGATCATAGTATTGATCGCATGGATAGTGTGAAAAAAGCTTTGTTCGCCATCAAGGTGCCGACCTAAAGTCCTTGAAGTCTCCGTTATGGAAAGACACGAGGGAGATAGACCCTTTTATTAATCCCATCACCACCAATGCCTCGAACTGGATTGTAACTCCCAGTATCATCCATACGTTCGAGGAGCTTCTTTTGCATAGCAGAGAGTCCCATTCGAAGGCAAAGTCTCTTTTTGATATCTTGCGGTATTGCAGGGTGGGGCCCGAAGAAGAGCGAATCGACATGTCCGTCCATTACTTCCTCCATTTCAGGCCATATTTCTTTCAGTAAGTAATGCTTCTGAAGAGCATTATACAGATATGCCGTACAGAGAAGCGAGAGATGGTGTTTAGCTAGCGCGATTCCAGCTCGCTCTTTAGCAAGAGTCAAGTTCAACATGAGCATTCCGCAGAGCAGCGGATTCCCCCTATACACAAGAATCAGGTCTTCTGCCAGAAAAAACATATTTCATGTCTACCTCGCTCAAAGACTTCCAAAAATCTGAAATCATTTCATAAAGTTCAAAGATCTCATTTTGCGTCAGACCCTCACGAACTTTCGAGTCGTCTTCCCAGGCCCACCTGGGAAAGTTCTCTTCAGATGGTTTAATCTCCCAAGCGTGAGCGACTTCGATTGTCATTTAGAAGAATCTGGTCTTGTCGATCCCAATGGGCCATACAGGATATGACTCGATATCTCCATGATCTTGAAGACGAATTGCATATCTGGTTCTCGCCAGAGGGTTCCCAAGCCCGGTGGAGCTTCAGACGAGGCATGCCAGACAAGTCGCTGGCTTTGTTCTGCGAATTTTTCAGATCATCGTAAGGTCGAGTGATATCCGGAGCTAGTATACGATAAATGTCTTCATGACTGTCACTGTAAATACGGCATGCGTCGTGAGGGTGAATTCCTTCATCTTCATCATCGCTTTGGTGAACTCATCGACAATAGCAGACCTAGGCAAATGCGGCTCAAGTGATTTTCTCAAACGCTCTATATTGAACAACGTATCCATAACCAGCTGTGTCAAAGACTCGTCCTCCCTATCTAATCTCTTAAATTTGATAGGAACCCTGCATATATACCTCAGCTCCCCTCTTCTCTCCTTAGTTTAGTATTCTCGTATCTAGGCAGAATCTATAGGCTCGAAGGCTCGTTTACCCTTTACTGGGCTTGCACTTTGACACCATTTATACGTGCCGTCACAGATACGATATATTTATTTATGGTAAAATTGAATTTGTAACGCTCGGTAAAGTTTGAGGGATGGGGCTTTATCTGACGAGGTCCAGAATTAGTTTCAAAAGAATTTTTGATTAATTTCTTTCTAATTTTAGCTGGCAGCAATCGTAACCAAGGAACCGAAACAGGTCGCCTTCCGCTCACACTCATTAAGAGCTCAGGATATAGCAGCAAATACTCAGGTCCAAGGACGGAAATGGAAAATTCTCATGTCAAGATTCCGATATCAGAATACCTGTTTCTTACATCATGGATCATATACGTATGTCATCCACGAGAAATGCATCACTCCACGTCAGTCGAGTACAACTTGTCTAGCTAAGCTAGTAGTAGCTTTTCTTGGCCCGATTCCAATTTCACTGGCCTGGACGAGCCGCCCACGACTTGCATCGAGGATTGGCTCCCATCTCCCATCTTGGAATATGTAGTTTTCTTGGGCTTGTGCAGTGCATCTGTCACTCATACTGCGTTGTTTTCTTGTGTACTGTCCTCGTTTCCCGTTTCTGGCCATGAAGTTCTTTGTGTTCATATAAAATCCCATATTCCCTTCTTCGTCATTTTGATCGAGCCGATTTCAGACCTTCCTTTGTAGGTAGACTTGTATATGAAAGAAATTTGCGTTTGTAAACTTTGCTTCAGCACTAAATATTCAACGAAGAGATTGAATCTCAATAAATATCTGAAGTTTTTAATCTTGATAGCTACTAAAGGAAACAACATGGGACTTACAGCCGTATGCAACGAGGGAGAACTTATTGTTTCCTATAATGGCAAAGTTTTGCAGAAGTACTTCCTGGAAGACTGGTTGGAAGTGAAGGAAGCCGAATTGTTATATAGTGGTGCGGACTATCTCGAGTAAGTGGAGAGAATCACACCTTCTTTTTATTCCCTACTTGAATTGTCGGAGTCGAGACCCTGGGTCGATGAAGGGTCGAGAAACAAATGCTAATTCCAACCTAGATTCTATGTCCTCAGACAATCACAAGTAGGCGCCATTTACGGTCCAGAGCACCCGCCCACTTCTCTTTTAGACCAGGCAGCTCTTAATCGTCAGGCCGCCCAATCAAAGTTTGAGAAGACTGGGAAGCGTTCGTCGTTTAGTGATATGGTGAGAGACTTGACCTGTAAAGAGTTCAACATCGAGACGGAAGTTGACCCTCACTTCATCCATGCCGTCAGACTTGGTTGGACGGGGTTTTATAATATAACGTTTGCTCAGCTCCAGAGGGACTTGATAGAGGCACAAAGGTTCTTGAAAAAACAACAAGAATATCAGTTGCTGGAAACCAGATGCAAGGATCTGAAGGCGGCAAACGTCCCCATCACGAACATTGTAGTTCTCGGCAACGGGAGTATTGAAGAGTATTCCTCCAAATATTCACAAGCTAGAACTGAGTCACGCATTGAAGGTATAATGCAAGGTCCTATGGGTCAACTTGCAGCTGCTATGGAAATAAGTCGTCTGTTGGGCGGTACGAGCCGGCGACCAGGCCTTCGTAAATACAGAAATATAAGGCCTTTAAGAGGGTTGCATCCCGTGCTTAAACTGACATGTTCGGAAATAGGTCCGGTAAAACCACTCCCTTGTATTTTCCAGGACCCAATGACCTCTAGATTTGAGCAACGATTCCTCCAGTCCCTTGGCCACAAAGTCGTCGATGACCCCGATGCTTTTGCTTTAATCAACGCTAATTCGCTAGTAATCTTCATCCACAATCCGTGCATGGAGGAATTTATCGCTGAAGGGGTTTGGCCTGCTGCTATTCTAGCTTGGGCAAGTTGGGAGTCCCCTCAGTCCTGGCTCGATTATTTATTGCAAGCCGACGAGTCGGATTCGCAAATTGCATCCGCGTCGAATCAGGGTTTTGCTAAGTTGCCACTATTCTTGCAAGCATATCAGCAACTTCCTTTCCTGGAAACCAGAGTAATGACAGAGGACGGGCTGATGTGTAAATGGGTAAGTAAATATGATCTTCATCTGAAGAAAGATTCGGACGGAGTAGATGGATTTTCTTTTACGGTCTAGTTTCCGTATTGCTTACTGACAGGAAAATGAATAAACTGTCTCGGTGTTCAATTCATAGAGTCATTCATTTGCTGGGACGCACTGCTGTACCGAATGTGGGAAGGATTGGAGAGGAGAACGGCAAATTCAATTGCTTCAAAGCTCTAATTGACGTTTTAGTTGCGCTGTTTCTACATTAGTTCTACACAAGTCATTGATTGCAACAATTTCGTGACGTAATCAAAGTGCATAGAGCATGTTCCCGAGGCATGGATCCCGCGAAAATTAACGCCGACCTGTTATACTCTGCACACCAATTCCTTTAAATTCCCTTTAGCAAGGGTACTTTTAACTGCTTTCTGTCTTCTGTTATATATAATGTATACCCAAATGCTTTCCATTGAAATTCTGCCGTTACGTGAGCATTGAATATCTACCGGTTGAAAGCACAACGCGTTTTCCTCCCTCCGCGCTATTCACTTGTGCCTCATATCCGTCATTCATCCTGCGCGTTCTAAATCGCATTCTAAATTGCTGCTACGGTCGCAAGTGCGATACTTTGAGTGTTCTTTCGCTTCTTCCATTTTGGCAGCTCATGGCGACGCTGAGTTCAGTCAGCGCGCTCCATCGCGACTTCCTGTAGCTGGGGACAAAACATCTGCACGTGTGGAGAGTGGAGAGTGCCGTTCTCCCCATCCTAGCTTCAATTTCCCATCATCTTCGTCCATGCAAACTCGGAAGCTTTCCTTTTAGTATATCCATTCTTACCTCGATTCTCTGTTATGCAAATGCTCCTAAGATGTCTCCTCAACATTATCCTCCCGCCATCCCTCAGATCGAAACTGCAGCACCTTCAGAAAGCACCCCAAACTCTGATCCAACGAATTCGTCGTTCTATTCCACGAGCTCCAACCCCCATACCCCTCCTCGGTCCGTGTCTCCAGCCTACTCTGGCCGTTCCGGGCCTTCGGCTTCAGGCCTCTCCAGAGTCTCAACTGCACAACAGCTGCTTCAAACCCCGCCGGCAATAGACGCCCATCCGAGTTCCAACTATTTCTCGGCCCGTTCTGCTTTTCGACAAACGCAACCGACTTCGCCTTCAGATGGGCTTTCCGCTTCGTCATGCCTAAGCCCGATACCCTCCTCCGGAGGATCCTTTTATTCTTCCGATCGTAGTCAGTGCAGCCATAGCAGTCACGACTTCCTCAGCCCACCTCCAGTACAGCCCGACTCCGACAACCCCCCCTACAAACCACAAAGCGAGCGCTCCAGTAGCCTGACCATGATGCCCCAGATCCGGCGGGCGAGAACCGACCCCAACGACAGGGCCAACGGAGGCCATAGTGCCAGGAGACGACAGCGACGCAAGCATAAATGCAGACACAGGAGAAAGAAACGCCATGAATATCAAGATGAGACTGATTGGTGGCTTCCTGAATGCCAGGTAGCTCCAACCGCGCCCGAAGGACTCAAAGAGTTGTGTTTGGGCCGGGCCGGAAACTATATTCCTGCGAAAACTCCGCAAGGTACCACAGACACATTTGGGAGGATCTTGTCTCGAAGCAAGTCCAGGCTAGCTTCTCCATTATTGACAAGACGGTGGAGCTCTGTCGAGATTGGAGCCCACCAAATACACCTGAAGTCGACCCTGCCGCAGAGATCGCCAAAATCACGAAGGCTGGCATCAGCTACTCCCGCCAAAGATAAGTTTGCTTCGCTAGATCTGAAAGGTCGCTATCGGAGCTCGACTTTCACTAGAGGCGCCATAGACCACGACATAATTCGAACCGTCCGTGAACGGCTGACTCTTCGCAAGGTGCCTCGAGCGCAACTAGAGACTCCAGCATCAATCACTTTGAGGCGTGCGAGTGGCACTAGCAACATATCGGACGCTAGCACCATTATTGCTGCATTGACCCCGCGGCCTGATTTAAGTGGTGGCACCACACCGAAAGCTCGGCCTCATGGAGAACTGCAACAACAACGACCATCAGCTGCCTATTTGATCACTAGTCACGATATCAAGTCCATCACAGACTTGATTGAGGCCAATCTCAAGAGACAGCATCGGGATGACAGGCGCAGAGACGTAAAACCATATTATGGCAGTCCACCAACTCCTAAAGGTGCCAGATCCCCGAACTTTACAAAGGAAGGTCTTGTGCCAGTTGGCTGTTCCCCAACAATCCCTACTGTCACGGCTGTCGAAGCGGAGCGGTCAAGTGCGGGAACTAAACCACCTTTCGATTATTTGCAGGTTGTTCCTGATCTCCAGAGGAAAAGGAGCACTTCAAGGACCAACACCCAGCAAAGCACCCACGAAGTAATTTGGCAGGGCGGTGGGTCTCCACAAAGCGTAAGCCCTGTCACAGATGACGAGGAATCCAGGGCGTGCATACCTTCCTCAGAGCCTGTGACTCCGGTGGACGATTCTCGGCAGCAAAGATTTAACTCAGCGGCCAAAGACAAAGGAGATGCCTTCGATCCAAAAAATGCAACGGCATCGATCAATGAGTGGTCGTGGCGGTCTATGCCAAACGAGGTATCCGTCGTTGTGACCTCTTCCGACTCGGAATCAAATGATCAGACTTCCCGAGGATCCCAGAGTTCTCATCCCCTGAAAGTACGAAAGTCTATAGCGTCAAAAATTTGCGAATCAAGAAGCGTAAGTACCCGTGAACGACCGCATCCAAGTGGCTCCCCTTTAGACGCTAGTCTTGAAGATGTCGTCTCATTTCCACCACTACCCCCGAGAAAGACAACAAATGATTGGTACTCACCCTTGCCGGCACTCGATACTCCTCTCCAGACACCGAGTCCCAATCTCAAGACCTCCCGATCTCTTTATGACATGGGTCTAGATATGACTGTTGCCCCATTAACCTCTTCCAAGACTACGCCCAACGCCAGTCCAAAGACTACCCCGAAAGTAACGCCAAGCGCGACACGGCCGTCTTGGTTGCAATCAAACGACATATCTCGTGCTTCCACCATTGAATTTAACCCAAGTTTTAATGTGCAAGACAAGAAAATGGTCAAAGTAGAATCACGAACGAGAAGTTTTGAGGCCAGGCCGGATGTCAACGACCACAGAAAAAGCTCGTTTAAACTTCACCCAAAGCCCATTCCCAGGACCGGTGAGTGTTTTGCGATGGGAAATGCGATTGGCGTAAGCTCTGGCGAGCGACGACGCAGTTCAGCTAAGGCGCTTCAACGTGTGCAGACGATTGACAATATCCATAAAGGCGAGCGCACTGGCACTTGGGGAAAATGGCGACCGCCCTCAGTTTGTCCCACGCCACAAACTCCTTCACCATCAGAATTGGAGACTGAGGCTGAAGGATTCTTTCACAATAGAACGCCTCGTCAACAGAGGCAGTCGGGTTTGATCCGAAAAACACATAGTGGCAGGTTGAATCTTTTGAAGGACAAAGGCCCCCCGCTCCCTAAGGTCGACCACGTCGGTATTTACGGCCGATTTACAGGAAATCATAAGACAGAGCACAAAGATTGTACGGAAGATTGTAGACCGCATACTTGTGAGGATTGCGAAAGAGATCCCAGGACTCCGAGTGTGGATTGGATCGGGTGAGGGTCTGTATAGTTTGTAGGATCAAATGAGCTACTCTGAATAAAAGTTGCACCTCAACATTCTTGCCTTGCTCGTCACAATCCTCCTCATTTCTTGTTTGAAATATCCAGATATCTGGCTCTGAAACTGGAATAGAACGGCGTTGCCAACATGGCGCATCATCTATCAATCACGTAGGGCTTGTTTGCCAGGTTACTCCGGATACAACGCAAATTCTTTACCTCCAAAGTTGACGGTCTGTTTCAGCCCATGTCTAGTGAGTAGTTGGCCAAAGTTGGATCTCTTTGTCTTGGTGATCTCAGTTATTTCGTTTTATACTGGTGTTCGGGGTGGCGGGCCCTGGAACATTAGCGTATGGTCGCTAAAATACGGGGCAGTTTCCCCTAGAAATACAGTGCTTGTGATATTTATCCCCTGAAAAATGGTTCATCGCCTAGCGTTTAGCTCCACCAGCTCGGAATCGGAGCTGGCAATCTGATGGATTAATGTTTTAAAAGGGAACACAATGAATACGCGGCGATAAGTATCATAAAATGAGTACACACAAGTATGTTAAGGACTTGTGCTAGGGAATCGGAATCGGAATCGGAATGGCGTTCAAACGTGAATTCATCTTGTGGATTTGATCTCAGAGGAACACGCTCGGACTTGACCCGGATCCGAGACTTCGATCGGACTTCACGTATGACAGACTACACAGAATTCATATAAATAAATGAAGCTGAGAAATTCGATACCGTATTTCAAAAAGCTCTCATTCTTCCAGTCCTCACAGCAGCCTTTCCCTTACTCCTTCCCACCACCATGGAAATCGTCTCCGTCAGCACCTCAACACCATCATGGTACACAATCGACGGAACCAGAACCCTAACCTCCATAATCCACACCCCCTCTCCCTCCATCAGCCTCACACCCTCAGGTATAAACGGAAACCAAACAGCAGCGCACAACGCGCCCATCTACATCTTCTTCGAGCACCACTACGACTACTGGACCTCGAAACTCGGACTCGAGCGCTCGAACTGGGGAGAATGTCACTGGGGCGAAAATATAACTTTTCGCTGCGGTCCTAGTGATAGGGATTTGAATGAACATGATTTTCGTCTTGGAGACGTGTGGCACGTTGGACAAAGCGTCAGGTTACAGGTATGCGGTGCTCGTGTACCGTGCAGTCGACTCGCATGGCGATGTGGTCAAAACGGCCGCTGGCTCAAGGACCTTGCTGAGAGTGGCTTTTGTGGGGTCTATATGAAAGTTCTTGATGGTGGAGTATTGAAACCTGGTGATAAAGCGGTGGCGGGGGAGAAATGTGAGGGGGCTATGAGCTGTGCTGATATTTCGAGACTGGCGTTTGAGAATGATATAAAGACGAAGGAGGTTCTCGAGTTGTTGGTTAGGGATCCACATTTGTTGGGGATGAATAGGGGGTTGTTTGAGAGGAAGATTTCGATAATTAGGGACAGGAGTTTGAGGAACAAGGAAGCGTGGAAGGGGTGGAGGACGTTCCGGCCGTTCAAGATTGTGGACGAGGGGGATGGGGTTAAATCTTTCTTTATTAAACCGATTGATGGGAAACCTCTGGCGACTTATCTCCCAGGACAATTCCTCACTCTGAGACTCCCTACTGGCTTGGTACGGAACTGGTCGATATCAGATTGGAGCACCCAAGATTGTCCTGCCTACTATCGAATCAGCATCAAAAAATCCTCAAACGGCTCACGATGGATGCACGAAAACTGCACTCTCGAAACGGATCTGGAGGTGAGGTCTCCGGCGGGTTCGTTCCATCTCGATTGGACGCCCATGTTTCCTGATCGCCAAGTCTACATCTCGGCTGGGATAGGGGTCACTCCTATTTTAGCGATGCTCAAAGCGCATTTTTCGCACCCCGCAATGCGAAAAGCGCCCGCGCTCTGGATTCATGTTTGTCGCGATGAGGAGGCGTATACTTCGCTTCTTGATGAGGTTCCTCGTCGCGAGGGGCTTGAGAAGAGATTATTTTTCACGAAGCCACGACTTGAGGATGTTCTTGGGGAGAAATATCATTTTGCTGGGAGGCCGACTTTGGAAGTCATGAGAGATTTCATTGGGCCATCATATTTTGTGGATCCACTTGATATTATGCCGGTTGAAGTACCAGGTGTTTATTCGACGTTTTATATTTGTGGTCCGAAGCTGTTTGAGGAGGATATGAAGACAAATTTGAAGGAGCTTGGCGTTAGTGAGGGATCGATGCACAGTGAAACATTCTCGAGTGGTTCAACGCCCCCAACAGCCCTACGGAAAGGCGCAATTACATTCTCGAAATCAAAGAAAAGCGTTAAGTGGGACAGTGAAGGGACGGAATGTATGAGTATTCTGGAAATCGCTGAACAAGCTGGCTTGGAGCCGGAATACGGCTGTAGAATGGGAAGCTGTGGGAGCTGCAGGGTGAACTTGCTCAAGGGGTCTGTTGCTGGGGGCATGCAGCCCGATGGATCTGTTCGTATTTGTTGCGCGAAGCCGGCGAGTGAGAATGTAGAGTTAGAGTTGTGATATCACTTGTGAAGCTGGGCCCTAGGAAATTTAGATGGATGAATTGTCTGACATTTCTGGTGACTGGAGTATGCACTGTACAAGAAGCTCCAAACCGATCTCAAGCTGGTCTTCCATGACCCTTTCTATTTCACTCTTGATCTAAAACTCTGCAGTTGCCGTCTGCGAGGCTCGAAAGGGCCGAAAGTCGAGCTCATTCGCGATATCAAACCTCCGACTCTAACATCGTTGGTTCAATGAAAGCCTCGTATTGATTCAACAGAGTCTCATCGTGCTTTGAAAATACCGCTTTGCAAACAGTAAACGTATCCCAGAGTACAATCTCGAGGGGTTCTCCCGTGGTATTTAATCCTTAACACCCCAATACTTACTCGGAAAAACCCTCCTAACCACCTCCTCCGCCTTCTGCTGATCCGTAAACCACTTAACCTCACACCCCTCATAACAAACCAGCCTCTCACACGGCCCCGGATGACAAAGCTTCGTACAAAACTTCTCGCACTTCGAAGGCCTCGTACTCGGACACGTATTATACGTATCACATCTCCTCCCGCACGAATTCCCCACCACTCGTTGACTCTCATGCAAATGCCTCCCACACCAACACGTAGCTATCATTTTTCTTGGACCGGAATAGGAGGTTTGTGGTCGCTGCAGGGCTTTGCACATTGGACAGGGCCATTGCCAGAAATGCTCGGTGGTGTTGATGTTTTTTTGGGAGGCCCAGGTGCGTGCGCACGGGAAGTGGAAGATGTGGTAGCAGTGTTTGCAGGACCAGATCGAGCTTGTGGGGTCAATATAGTCGTGGCAGAATGAGCAGTCGTATCTGAGGAGGGTTAGATATGGAATGGTTGAGGGGTGGGTGGGGGATACGTACTTTCCGTTTACGAGGGCATCGATGATGAGCTCATCTCGAGTCTCGGGCCCATCGAGCGGACGGGGCTTTTCGTCTTGGGTATTCGAGGAAGACATTGATTCGGATTCAAGTTCGGAAGTTGATGTGCTTATTGCAGAAGACAGCCAGGGGTATGGAGGTAGGGGAGGGTCGTCTGAGACTGCGACTTTCGATTTGGCCGAGGAATCAGTCTGTTCAAAACGAGTGACAGAAGGCATCTTGCCTCAATTGCAATAGAAGAGCTACTGGCTATCTCAGAATTCAGAGATTCCAATTGATCATGACCTGTGAGCAACGGGTAACCGCCAGAGTTGAAGTTACTGAAAATACTTGCACCGGGAAAACGCGGGGACACAAGTCTACTTAAAGAAATGGCTAGAATTCATCATCAACTCCGAATACACATAGATAGAGACTAAATGACCACGTGGTAGGTGCTATCAGCCCTACGAGCACTAGTGGTTCTGGTGATACGTCTAGCCCTGGTATCGGGGTTGGTCACGAGACTAGCCCATGATGACATTTTGAACACTTGCACGGAATTTCAACTGCAGAAAACTTCACAGCTCAGAAATTAACATCTGAATTGAAGCCTGTGTAGTAGAGTACGTGACAAAAAAATTTCAGGGTAGGGTCGCTGGGAATACTTTTCAATTTTACTGAGTGACGGTGGGAATAACGTCATCTTGACGACCATCCACAGGCTTTGACTGGTGGGTTCCCACCGCAGCTCAAAGAGTAGTTTCGGGCCCAGAATAATATGAAATGATCAACGTAATGATAGACGAGGGAACTCCTCATGACGGCGATATAGATCATTCGAGTCTTAAGGTTCAGTGAACTTCTAGCTCCCAACTTGATGCCGTATCAACGCACTTGAAGTTAAAAACCGTTCCATGTTTGTCCTTTATTTACCCAACTATTCATGTACGACCGTCGTGGTATAAGAAAATATCGCAGCAAAGTCTTGAAAAGCTCGTTGCAGGTCCAAGATTGACTACGGCCCGCGCACAAAACTTCCACTTCTTTTCTCCACAATCGACGTTCTCAAGAACACCATCTCCATCTAGGAGGCCGGCAGCAAAGAAATCTGCAGGTACATATTCGATTTCGACAAGGACACGAAAGATTGGTTCGTATATGTAAAAGGATCCGTGGACCAGACTTTCTTTTCGTCTCTAGATGGGGAAGTGGGTTGAAAACGTCTGCGAGATAGGAGATGAAAATTGTGAGCTTTGCTGGAAAATATAAGTAATGACGAAAGTAAGAAGAAAGGCAGGTGGGAGGTTCAAAAGTAGCAAGTTCAGGCGGCTGTTGACTACAGTTGGTACTTCTTCATCCCCGCAATTGAAGTCGTGGGATGGGGAAAGATGATACGACGTGCAAATCCTAGGTATTTGAACAGGCATGATACACAGATCTATGGTAGGAGCAAAAAATCCTTGCTAATAATGATACATAACTTTTACTTAGGTAATCGTTGGAAGTCAGGAAGGGGACAGGAGCGTCACATGATACTCCAGCCTACCAGGCGTTTGTCTTCAATGGAAGTTACGTTACAACAAGGCTATGGAAAAAGAAACTCCATTTGACGGCCGAAACATATCCAGTTACGCCTTTAACAGCCGTCTCGACCAGTTAGAAAATCCCTTCGTACTTCCAGCCCGCATGTCACCAACCCACTCAACTCCAGACCCTCAGTGGCAACACCGTCTCCTATCGCGCAAGACAACTGGTCTGATTGAATCCAGAAACACGAAAGCCCCTGGCCGTCAGCATTAAAGCGGGCAAACTCAAATGTACCACCACATCAAGCCGCAGATCCCCCCATCCACTTCTGCAATCCCCAGTGGGCAGATTCGAAACAGATACGTAAGTAGCACATACGGCAAAGAACAAGAAAGAACCCAGGGTGAGGGTGCCCATACATAGACCGGAGAAGGAGAAGCTTTGAGCAAGATTGCCTTTGCGTGCGTTTTTATTGGCCGGGTTTGTGTTGCCCGGCTTGCAAAGGTACGCCCTGCTCGAATTTCAGAGACGGAAAAAGAAAGCTTTGGACAAGGCTATGGATTCGACAGTTACATGGTAATACTGGTGGATTAAGACCAAGATACCAAGGTACGGGTATGGCCCGATGAAGAAAGTTGTGTTTTGCGGAAGGGGACGCTTGTCATCCATCGTGAAACCCGAGAGCAAACTTCTTGAAAGCAGAGCAAAAACAAGTTGAAATCTTAGAAATAAAACAGTCTTAGACATAAACTTCATATCTATCACTCTCGCGCACAGTTGAGAGGGATTATTAAAACCACGATCCTCCAACCTGGCCCCCCCTTTCGCACACCCGAGCAGGACAAAGAAACGAAACAAAGAAAGGGCATCTCTAACCGTCCCAAGCCGTGGCAAAGCCCACCCCATTGCTGATCCTAAGCCCGAACCCTGCCTTGCCCCACCTTCCCGCCCTGTCGTTGTCCCCGCCCCTCGCCCTTCACCCAACCAGAAGACACCGCACAAACCGCGCAGGCTCAACCCTTACAAACCAGGCAAAACCCGCACAAAAAGCGCAGGAATCCGCACAAACGACGCAGCTGCCCCGCGGTGATTGGATGGTGCACCGGAAAAGTGGTCCGATGCTGAGAGGGAAGGGGGATATAAAAGGATGAGGTTCCCTCGTAGTTCTTTGATTTTAGGACATCAACGAACAATAAAACAACTTCAAGAATACGATTCAGAAACATACCCCAAACACTTTCAACCAAACCCCAACCAATACCATCATCATGAAGGGCGAATGCGGATGCTCCGGTGCTTCTAGCTGTAAGCCTTACCCCTTGACCAAGACGAGTGGTATGGGGTTATGACTTCATCCCCGTCGGTCGAGGAAGAAAATCAACATAGTTGAATAAATGAATGAATGCTAATATGTGTTGGAAATAGGCAACTGCGGCTCCAGCTGCTCCTGCTCCAGCTGCGGAAAATAAATCCTCTCCTCACACACACATCTACCTACCTCTCCTTCTCGCTACCCCGCCATACATCATGACGGTCTCGGCTTTTCGATATTCGTACAGTAGGGTCTGCTTTAGGATGCTTTGATACCAGGGGAGGAAGTTGTTTCGTTTTCGCTTTCGCGCGTGCGGATGTACAATCTTTTGCGATACAGGAAAAGGAGGGTCATACAAATACAAATTTGATGAGCAGACGCATGCATGTGTTTTCCTTATCTGATTCTATGATGTGATTATTGTGCTACAGTGACAATTATTCCAGCCGCCGGTGATAAATGATACCATTGCCGTGTATTGTACGACACAACGAAGCTATGTATTGCTGCCCGAAAGCTAAGTTGATCTGATTATTGTTTATGATGGATTTATGTATCTGTATCTGTGACCTTCTGCATCCTCCCCTCATCAATCAATCAATGAGTCAACTCTTTCCCTTCCCGAACATCATCGCATATTCCTCACATCAACAGCGCATCGGCCCTTTCCGCTGCACCTGAGCTCGTAAGTTACAGTAAACTCCAGTCATGTCATGCATCCCAATAACCGGGCGCCGCCCAGTCCAAACTCTACTTCCCCATGCCCCCGGGTTCACCCCACGCCAAATCCATCCGCTGCCAGCTTGCCACGTTTGCCTTTTACCTCATCGCTTGTTGGTGTTGGCGAGGGAGGGGAGAGACGAGGACCCCTCTTTGTTTCGCCACTATCTTATCTGACCCGGGGTCTTCTTGTCTGGTGCTGGTCAAGCTACCCATGATTGGTCCAAGCTACCTTGGGCGCTTTCTGCGGTCCCCAGTAGGTCTTTGTGCTGTTTGAGAGCTTTGTGCTGTTTTTAGAGAGTTCGAGTGATAGAGAACTGGACCTAGGGATCGGAGGACTTTCTCCAGATGTTCCCAGAACCAACAAAGCTGCTACTGTTTCCTCGGAGTCCAACAATCGCCAAGTGCGATACAGCCCTCCTTCATCCCCAAAATTCTATTCCCGCATCTTCCACGTCCACACCTTCTCCCGAACACTCTAAATGGCCCTTATGTGGAAGAACCACCCTTCACCTGACGCCTGTCGTGTACCCTTAGGCCTCAACCCTCTATTCCCCCTCCCATAATTCGTCGCTCCTTTCTCCGGTCAAAATATTAGTGTGTGAATTTGGTGTGGGAGTACACTTGGCTTGCTATCACATGCTTCCTCTTCCTTCAAGTTGCCAAGTGAGTATAAGTATGCACTCTTGTGTCGCTGGTTTTGTATCTCCTTCCCCCTTCGAAGTTGACAGTCAAGCACGAACGAAACATCTCACAATATATACTTTATATCCCTTGAGCAGCAAAACACAAACACGAAAGTTGAAAGAACGAAAGCAATCATGGGTCCTTGCACTTGCTCCTCCTGCTCCAACTGCGCTGATTGCAGTAACTGTAGCTGTTGCAGCGTATGTCCCCCCTTCTCCCCTTCCTTAAGTACATTCACTTACACCTTCTCTTAGCACTAAATCCCTTCACTCCAACCCCCATCTCATCCTCCAACAATTGCCGATTGACAAGCACGAATGGCCAATGGGGATAAGGACGGGACGGCTAGAGGAAACAGCTTTGAGATTTTCCGCTGGGGAAATGGGGATGTACTGTACTGTGTCGTTCCTTCAATTCACTTGCTATGGAAGACGCGAGAGACCTAGGGAGTCAGTAATCTGCCTGTGAATTCATACTATACTGTTACTCAACCTGAAACCCCTGACGTGAATATGAACATGAACATACTCCCCCTCGATCCGCACTTAAACCACATCCCCAACAACAGTCATGACACTCAGTCCTTCCCAGAACAAAAGTAACCTGCAGCCCCCTGCACCTGCAGCGTGGCTCGCGCCTGTCAGCCTCACGAGTATGCCTCGTCACGTCGCAAGCACCTCATCAAAATGCCTTTGAAACTTCAAGTAAACCTTCTTCTTAATCTTTTCTCTTCTCGTCTTATCTCTTCTCAATCCTAGCCATAGCTATGGACCCTCTGAGTGGTACAGCTAGCGTTATCGCTGTCGTGACAGCTGCTCTTCAAACCGGCATCGCGATTCACAAGGCTGTATCCGGGATTCGAGATGCTCCACAACAGGTGTCACGCCTGGCATCTACTTTCGATGATCTGAATAGCTTGCTTCACCAGCTTGCCGATATACTGACTTGCAGTCCGGACGAACAGTCCGGCGATCTTTCCAAGCTGGTGGACCGCTGTGTGGCGGATATCAATGCGTTTAAAGGGAAGCTGGCAAAGTTGAACGCTGCGCCTGGAGAAAGGCCACTCTCCAGGACCTGGAAACGGGTGAAGAAGTTTATCCACCAAGATGAATTTGGAGGCATGGGGCTAGTTGTACGGGACCACATCACAAGCCTTAAGTTTCAACTAGACGTTCTTCAGAGGTGGTTCAATAGTATTCCTCCGCAATACATATATTACTAACATTTTTATCAGACGGTCGGCCCTCGAGCACTCAGCCCAGCTGAGACAAATTACTTCCTTATTCGAAAACCGAATATCCTCCGAAACCCAGTCATTCGTCGAAACACGAGATGCTCTCCACGGCCTCAGCAACAAGGTCGACAAGCTGCCCACGAAAGAACAATTCGAGGTACTGAACGCTATGTTAGAGCGAATTCATTTGACGCAGACTAAGCTTCAGTCAAATCAACAAGTGCCACAAGAAAATTCTCATACGAGCATCGATCAACAGTTGCCGCCAGAACCGAATACTATATCTGCTTCTGTTCAAAACTCCGATATTGATTGGAAACGAAATGAACTTCGAGAGAGCATAGGTAGACTCTGTACCCTTGTTGACAAGGAGGATATAGATATATTGGTTGAGATGCAACCACTTGTTGAGGACCTGGATAAGATGCTGGATGCTGTAATAGCTGCCACCGATCGCAAGAGCCAGGTTCTAGGGGAGAGACGGTGCAGTCTTTCCAATGACCTCGATTCCAATTCCTCGGAAGTAAGTGACCCTATTTTGCGAAAGCAATTTTTTTCGGGCGCTGGCTCTAACTTGAGAATTTGAATACAGAGTGTTCCAGACAGTAGTTTATGCGATCGCCCAATTATCAAAAGAGCCAAGGGGATACTGAGCTTGACTCCACAATTAGAGCTCAATCAACCAGGTTCGTTCAAACCCCGCATTATGTGCTTTTGCTAACCCGCACAGTCTATCCAACATACCAAGTTAAACTCAGCAAAGACCATTCTACGAAGAGCATATTTTGCACATATCACATCGAAGAAGGCAGAATCATATGGCGGTCAAAGGCCAAAAAGCTTCGAAATACTTCGTCTAATCAATACCGCGATACGAGAGATAGGACGATCAAATTAGAAATCACAGCAGCCATGGACTTCTTACCGGATTCGTCGTCTCTAGAAGCTAAGATATCAGCCTACTTTAAGCAAATCGTCACCTTGAACGAAAGTCACACCCTTCATTCTGCAATTTTGCTACATATGATGGTGCCGAGTGATTCAGAAGTGTTCAATTGCGTAGAGAGAGGGGACTTAGAATGTTTCCGTCGTTTGTTGCAAGATGGGAAAGCCTCACTGAGGACTTGCGATGAACGTGGAAGGTCACTGCTCACTGTAACTATGATCTTCCAACAGTAGATGAGGATATTGGCTAATTTTTCTTTAGTATGCGTGTCATTTTGCAGCGATTGATCTCTGCAAGTTTTTGATACAAGAAGGGGCAGATATCGATGCGCTAGATGAGTCGTTACCTCTTTACTATAGGGAAGTTGGTGGGACTGGATATTTAATGTAAATATATTCGGTTGGAACCAAAATACCTTCTGCGCTAATGTGGTCTTTATAAAATTAGGCCACTATTATCACACGCAACGGCCGTTACAGATGATTATACAGTCGCACAATTATCAAAAGTTTTACTAGACAGGGGAGCGGATCCATTAGCACGTGGAGAATCTGGGGTAATTCCCTTTGTCGAGAGTATGTATTTGGGAAGTCGGAGTAGCGATGTGAGTTTTAAAGTCGAAGTAGCGATGTAAGTTTTAAAAATGACTTTGACTAAGATATTGAGTAGTTCCAGGCACTTGTGCGTCAAATCCTTACCCACGATAATTTATTTTTGGACCTTGAGCAGACAAATTATAAAGGCTCAACGATCTTATTGCAGTGCCTAAGCAAAGATGAATTCGATGCTTCATGTCTACATTTATTGTTAGACAAAAGGCCTAATATAAACGCCCGCGACATATACGGCAACAATTGTCTCCACGTCTATTTTGCGCGCTCATTTTCAATTTCGGGGTTCAATAGCTCAAATCCCAATATCAGTATAGAAGTGGACATTCTAGTCAGACTTATCCGTGCAGATGCAGATGTTTATGCGATCAATTATTTCGGACGCTCAATATCCGATATGGCATATTGCAACCTAAATATCAACCCCAGGCCCGCTAGCATTTTTAAGCAGGTCATATGGGAAGCCGCATTATCGATATGTGGTTATGACGTCGCAGAATTCCGAAAATGCTACGCTACCAACACTGGATTTGAAAAATGGTACACGATCAAAGGTTATAAGAAGCTGAACAAGAAGGTCTATGAGAAGTTCTACGGGCCGGGAGCGAACCCCTTCTCCGATACAGAAGACGAAGTTCTTTCAGACACTTCTTCAGACTCTCCTTCCGACGAGGAAGAGGTCGCGGACTCATTTGATCAGTCCGTAGATGACCGTACATCCCGCTCGGATTTCCTCGGAGAACAATCCTCATCCCGACAACCATCGCCGTCTGGTACCATTTTCACCATCGATGTTGACGACGAGCACGACGAATCATTTGAAGACACAGTCGAGCCTGATGACGCCATTCAATCACAGAATAAGTCATTACCTCTCCTACGGTGGCCTGACTCAGACACTTTTGAGCTACAGAACAACCCCTGGATCGATCATGAGCTTGAATGTGGGAAATGTATGTGAGATATTTTGGATTCGCTGGACAGGAATGAACTTAGTAAGGACATAGTTTTGACAGATCAAGATGGGATAGTAGTATTAGTAGTAGTATTAATTATCGTCTTATAAGGGCCCTAAAGCCAACCTCCCAGGGGGTACGAAGACGTGCTAAACTAAGGTCTTAAGATATATTGGCATAACTATACGTACAAAATACTATTTGGTATCCAAAAACTCTGTAGAGAAAAGACCTCCCAAGTAATCCCGGGTCCCTGATCCTGCAGTGTTTTAGTGCCCCTGGCCCCGTCAGTAGTTCATGGGTTGCATGTAGCTTTAAAGCTATATAATATTAATCCTTTTCTGATTGTGAATATCGACGCAGAGATATTACAGTAATATAAAGTCTCCTAGGCAGCCCGAAGCTCCTTAAATTAAGAGATATCATTAAGCGTGGTAATCTACCTCCTTCCACCCCAGCGTTATTACTTCCTCTGCTCCCACTTGTCTATCCCAATTTATATAACCTCTACCAAACAATATATAAACCTTAGAAGAGACCTGGATATCCTCGGGAGATATCCTAAATCCTTTAAACTCCAATTACTAACCCGCCAGGTTTGCTAGAAGCCGGACTGCCCTGGTTTGCTCTTATATTTCCATCCCAATCTTCCATCTACTTCTTACCGGCAACCTGTTTTGTCAACCCATTATACATACCCCGAAGTTTGGGAAGGATAGGTATTGTGTTTGTTTGTAGGTATCGAAAAGTAGAGGGCGTATGTTGTTGAATCGTAGTTGGAAAGCGCGTTGCGTTGTCCTATATAACCAATTACTATAGCCTCTTTGAGGTCGCGATGGCCTCACAACTCCATCGCACTCGCCAATTGACCTCCATTTGGCTCTAGGATCTTTTTATTTCGTAAAAAAACTTAATCTCAGGTTCGTGGGATGCACCGTGTACAGGCGGAGGTCGTTGCATCCCGATCAAGATGGGATGATGTGTAGATAGAATATAATCACAACCCACGAATTCATCGTCAATATCCCTCGCTTTCATGACACGTAAAGAATAGAGCCCCGGTTACTTAATCATCTACAACACATAATTATAGCAGCGTAACCTGTACCCTGCCCGACTGGGCGGTCGATATACTGGCTAATACAACAATATAATATATAAAAATTCACCACTCGTGACGCAATGAAATGAAATGAAATTAGAATATAGGAACGCATAGGAGTTAGTTGTAACAGACGAAGAAATAGGAGGAGGCGCAGGGGCAGATGGAGTTTTTATAATTTGTGTAATATACTCAAGTATGATGAATACTGTACCTTGTTGGGTGAACAGACACAACCGATGACCTTGATGGGTGCGTACTGTATTATACAGTTCTGCATTTTCTCTTTTGGTATCTCCTAGGTAAGTAGTGGGCTTCTAATAATGCTACACTTTATCATATCATATATACAATACACTCCCCTCCCTCACCTCACAAAAAACTAATCCCAACCCCAAACTGCAACCCCTTCCTCTTATCCTCTCCCACCCTAACCACCAACGGCAAACTAAAATTCAACTCAAACCTCGCAACCGGATGCGCATAAACAACCCCCACCCCCGCCGCAAGACTCGGCAACCCATCCGCCAGCCCCGCAATAGTACTATACACGCCTTTCTCCTTCAACGCCAACAACCTCCCTCCATTCGCAAACACCTGAAACCGTAGCGGGCTATCTGCTCCTGTGCGAGGGAGAGGGAAAAGGAGGTTAGAGGAAAAAGCGGCGTAGACATCGCCGCCTACGCTATCGTTCCCGTCGCGGGGTCCTAGACCTCCTATGTTGAAACCACGGATATCAGTCGGTCCACCGAGGAAGAAACGGTCGTTTATACGGCTTTTTTCGGGTGCGCGGCTACTGAATCCCATACCGAGGGGATACAGCATTCCTGCTCTCAAACCAGTCGTCCACGATACGCCGCGGAAAGGCAGAGGTACAGCGGCCGCGCTTTCTATCTCTGATTTCCAGAACGCAACATCGCCTTGTAAGGGACCCCATCCCGCGATCTCGGAGATGGTTTTTAGTAGGTAGCCGCGCGATGGCAGCAGAGCATTGTCTCGTCGGTCAGAGGTCCAGGTGTGGTTTATGCTGCTTTTGAAACTATCGCCTGCCTCGTTCCGGACCGTTGGACTTGCGCCCGCTGCTAGCTGGGTGATTTGGCGCCATGCGCCGTTGTAGGAGACTTGATGGCGGGTGCCACTTTTCGTGGCCCAGCTGTATTTCATGGAGCCGCCTTTAAGCACTTCTTCGTGGCTGGCCCATGGTTTGTGCGTGGAGCTGCTGAGAGCGTCGATTGTGAGTCGTTTATCTGGGTCGCTGAAAAGGGGGGTGTCGAAGATGGCTTGGATTGAGGAGCGGGTACGTGTTCCTTTTGAGGCGTTTACGGAGAGGGATTCAGCGCCCCCGAAGATGTTTCGCCATTGTAGGTTTCCGTATGCTGAGCCCTCGACGTTTCCGATGTCTGTTCCGGTTTTGAGGGACAGGCGACCTCGTTCGCGGGCTTGTAGGTAGATGTCTATATCTGTGGGTGTGGATGAAGGATCGGTGGGCGAAGGACGGTCGATGAACATGGAGACATTGTGGTAGATGTCTGGGATGTGTTAGTGGATATTTGTGTAGAGTAAACAATGGTACGAACCAAATCGTCTGAGCTTGTCTGCTGCGTTCCCGGCTTCTTGTAATGCTTCTGCTAATGTGTATGGAGCATCTCGATGCGCGCTGAGAATTGGCTTTAGTAGACCGTCGAGGAAGGACCTTCTCGTGTGTTGAGGTCCGGTGGTGATGAGTCGGATGGAGGAGATGGTGACGGGGAGAGTGGAATTGCCGCTGATCTGATTCTTCTTAGCATCTGCAGTGTGTATGGGATACAGAAACATACCAGATCCTTCAACCTCTGTGCTGCCTTTGCATTTTGAGCCTCTTCTCGTTCCCTCAGCTCTTTGGCCTGCTCTTCCACCTTCTTGGGATCGGTATTGCGGAGACTCTCGAAGAGCTGCAGAGCAAACAGTTAGCAATTGACCCTGCAAATAGCATTCCTCTAGCTTTCATCTTGCCGTATAAACTTACATCTACCTCGGAACCGTTATTTGAAGCCATTCCCAGCGCCTCTTCACACTCACTGTCGCTCTTTCTTGAAGGTTTTGGGTTCCGTCGGCCCAGAGAACATTCAGCCGAATGCGGTTTAGTGCACGATTTGCAACTGGGCTGAGCTCAGCCTTGACGCAAGGAAAGCAAGGACCCTAGAGACATGAAAGAAAGAACACCCAACGATACGGCACAAGACAAGAAATTATTCGCAACCAGAAACCATCTGCAACCTTACAACAAATCTGCGCATCTTCCTTCCTTCATCTGCAGACAACTCGTGGATCTGTCATATCCTTTGCATCTCGTTATCGACCCTCAAACGCTCTCCAGGTCATCCAGCCTTGGGCCTACATTCACGATGGCCAGTAGAGCAGCAAACAAGCGGGTATGTATCTTCCTCAAATAAATCTATATCACGCATCCTCTAACCCTACCCAGCTCACCCGCGAATACAAAACCATCTCCGAAAACCCCCCTCCCTACATCGTCGCCCACCCCTCAGAATCAAACATCCTCGAGTGCGTATCTCCCATCCCCAATCCCCCTCCTACCCCACTAACATACCTCCCCCAGATGGCATTACATCGACACGG
>Ga0247778_1000563_pt1 | contig 40132 bp, 38 predicted proteins | sample UWRJL049202B5_FD_179939 | JGI IMG/M metagenome (GOLD analysis project Ga0247778, IMG submission 179939) | Plant litter microbial communities from Arlington Agricultural Research Station in Wisconsin, United States - UWRJ-L049-202B-5 | ecosystem: Environmental > Terrestrial > Plant litter >...
CCGAGACGCCGGTCAGGGTTTGACTCTCGGTGTGCTCGATATCGCTCACCGTGGCGCTGAGCTGGCGTTCGAAGCCGGTGACGACCCGCTTCTCCATCTCGTCCGGTGGCAAGCCTCCATACGTCCAAACGACGGCCACCACCGGAATGTCGATCTCCGGCAGAATGTCGCTGGGCATCCGCCGAATCGCGACTGCGCCCAAGAGCACAATCAGCACCGCCATCACCACGAAGGTGTACGGGCGGTTCAGGGCAACTCGCACTAGCCACATGAGCAGAGCTTCGTCTATTATAAGAGACGAGGCGACGCAAGAGATTACGGGCCGTCACCCGCTTCACCGCCACCGCCGCCCGCGCTGCTCTCGCCCGTCTCGCCGGCGGCACCCGCCGCGCCGATGGCGGAGCCCCCGCCTTTGCCCGCGGCGCCGCCTTTCCCGCCATAGCCACTCTCGGTGTAGTTCGGGTACCACGGCGGCGTGGGAACGTCGTTGGTGCAGCCGCCCAGGACCGAAGCGGTGACGACCGCTCCTGCAGACAATGTCACGATCAAAGCAATACGCCAAGTAGGGGTCATGAGTTCTCTCTCTGAGCCGGACGCCGAGCGACGCGGCTCTCCTCAAATCTTCCCGACATTGAAGAAGAAGTTGATGAAGCGCGGCGGATTGTAGCCAGCATACCAGTACGGATCCGCACCGGCGTTGGTCGGATTGTAGCCGCCTGTCTGACGGCGGCGCGTGTTGAGTGCATTGGTCACCGACACGCCCGCAGACCAGCCTTCGTCTTCGGAGGTGTAGTTGAATGTGCCGTTCAAGAACGCTTGCGTATCGACGGAGGTTTGAGCCGTGTTGTAGATGTCCGTGAAGTAGTGGGATTGGATCGGCACATCGGCGCCGATGCGCCAGGTGCCGGGCATCGGCAGCGGCAACTTGTAGTTTCCGTTGATGTTTCCTTGCCACGTCGGGGAAAGCGGGAAATCGAGCCCCAGGAGGGTCGTTCGCCCGGCCACGTTCGCAGGCAAGGTCGCGGTGAAGGTGTCGTATTCGGTCTTGAGGTACGCGAGCGAGCCCCCCAAGGTGAAGCCCTTGGCGGGGTTCGTGTTGAGCTCGAGTTCGCCACCGTAGGTGTGCGCGTCGCCCGTGTTGATCAGCGAGTTGACGGGGGTGCCGAGCGCGCCAACGCTGCTCGCTCGCACCTGAAGGTCGGTGATCTGGTTGTAGTACGCGGCAATGTTGGCGTTGATGCGGTTGTCGAAGAACGAGGACTTCCAACCCGCTTCGTAGGCGTTGGTGTATTGCGGCCGATACGGCGTGAGCGAAGCGTTCTCCGAGGTCGCCCGCAAGTCGTAGCCACCGCTCTTGAAGCCGCGCGAATAGCTGGCGTAGCTGAGAATGTCCTTGGTGAGCTGGTAGCTCAGGCCGGCCTTCGGCGTGAGCGCCGAGTAGTTCTTGGGCTTGGCGTTGCTGTCGAACACCGTGGCATTAGGACCGAAAATGGTGTCGAACAGGGCCGGATCGTTGTTGCCAGGCAACGGGTAGATGAGTGGTGAGTTGGATTGCTGGTGGCCGTGGTTCTCGAAGCCACGATGATCGAGCGTGTAGCGCAAGCCGGCCGTTGCCGTGAAGGCCGGGGTGAATTTGTAGTCCGCGTTGGCAAAAGCCGCGTAGCTTTGGGTTTTGAGGTAGCTGTTCGCGTGCGTCTGCACACCAACGTTGTCGACCGAGCCACTAGCGGACTGGCTCAGGCGGTCGTTGTGGAAAAACTCGTTGAAGTAGAACAAGCCGCCGACGAAGTTCAGCTTGTCGTAGTCACCGTTGATCAGAAATTCCTGAGTCTCGTAGTTTTGGTTGAACCCGGCGTAGCTGTCGCCCTTGATTTGAGTCACGCCGTCGTTGTCGTAGTAGATGGGGCCGTGCATACCGCGCACCGCGGTCACTGACTTCAGGCTCAATTCATCGGTCAGATTGTACTTGAGGGTCAGCGAACCGCCGTACACGGTCGTCTTGTTGAGGGGGATCGTGTTCGACCAAGTTTGATCCGGATTCGTGGGCTGGCCGCTGAACTTGCCGTTGGGTTGGTAGACGGGCGTGTAATAGCTGGCCGTCGAGCGATCCAACATGATGTCACCGGCCAAGGTGACGCTGAAGCGCTCGGTGAGCTGAGACTTCACCTTGCTCCGCAGTGCCCAAATGTCCAAGTCGTTGACCCATTGGGCGAGCGGAATGGCGTACGTCCAACCGCGGCGTTGGTGACGGACCGCAGAGACCGAGACATTCAGCTTATTGTCGGGCAAGAGGCCCCCGGAAAGGCGCGCCTTGAGCAGCACGTTGTTGTAGTTGCCCAGCGTCACGCTCAAGCCTGCCGTGCGTTCCTGTTTGGGCTCCTTGGTGATGAACCGGATCGCGCCCGCCGCGGAGTTGCGTCCGTAGAGCGTGCCTTGCGGACCGCGCAATACTTCGACGCGCTCGAGATCCGGCGTGTCGTAGATCGAGCCGACCGAACGCGCGATGTAAACGTCATCGACGTACAGCGCGACGGACGGTTCCGGATAAGTATCGGTCTCACCGATGCCGCGAATCGAAAAGGTTTGCGTCGTATAGGCCGTCGAGCGCAGCGGCAGAGTGAGGCCCGGGACACGGCCAGAAAGATCGCGAAAATCCGCGATTTTCTTCTGCTGGATGGCGTCTTCACCGAAAGCAGTGATGGCAATCGGCGTCTTTTGGACGGTGTTTTCACGACGCTGAGCGGTGACCGTCACGGTGCCGAGGTCGCTCTCGGGCTCGGCAGGGGGCGAAGTCGCGCCTTCATTCACCGCTGCGGCTGGTTCCGCTGCCGCTTCGTTCCCCGCGCTCGGAGCTGGCGGCGTAGGGGCAGGCGGCGGCGCCGCTGGAGCTTGCGCATCAGCGGGCGGCGCGGCAGCTGGAGGCGGCCCATCGGCGGGCGGCGCGGCAGCTGGAGGCGGCCCATCGGCGGGCGGCGCGGCAGCTGGAGGCGGCCCATCGGCGGGCGGCGCGGCAGCTGGAGGCGGCCTATCGGCGGGCGGCGCGGCGGCGGGCGGGGGCGGCGCAGGTCTCGGCTCTGGAGCGGCTTGCGCGAAGGCGTGAGGCGCTTGCCACGCAATCACGGCCCCCGTGCCAAGACTCAAAACCAGCAGGTGCGAGCGAAGACGAAAAGTCATCATGCTAAGTTTCTTTGGCGCAGGTTCGAGAGCCTCGAGGTCGAGCGATTTCGCGCCTGACCTCGCCTGCCTTCGGGGTCGCGCAAGTCCGAGTTTGTTGCAGTTCGTGTTCGAGAGTTCCGCTGCTTGTACGTCGCCGCCAATTCTATCGTCAAGGACTAATGTCTTTTACAATAGATTTCGCAAACGGTGCCCGCGCCGATGGCATCCTGTACACTCAGCGAAGCTCGAAGTTCCTCTACAGACCTCAAGTCTCGCGTAGTAGAATGGGCACCGGCTATCGAGACGAGGAGCTCACGTGCCCAGGCTGTCAGTAAACATCAACAAGATCGCGACGCTGCGGAACACGCGTCGCTCGGGGATCCCGAGCATCGTGCGGCTGGCCGCGCAGTCGCTCGATGCCGGGGCCAACGGCATCACCGTCCATCCGCGCCCGGATCAGCGGCATATCCGCCCACAGGACGTGGACGATCTCGCCGATTTGCTGAAGAGCTACCCGGCCGCGGAGTACTGCATCGAAGGCAACCCATTTCACGGCTTGATTGAGCATTGCCTCAGGGCTCGGCCAGTGCAGGCACTGCTCGTCCCGGACGAGCATACAGCGCCGACCAGCAATCACGGCTGGGACTTGCTCAGGCTCGACCCCGCGACGCTTCGCTCGCTCACGAGCGCGATCCGTGTCCTCCACAGCGAAGGCATTCGCGTCAGCTTGTTCGTCGATCCCGTGGCAGAGGTGATGCCCGTGGTGCGTGAATTGGGCGCCGAGCGCGTGGAGCTGTACACCGAGCCCTACGCCCGCGCAGCCGCCACCGACAAAGCCTCGGAGATCCTCGAGCGCTATGCGCGGGCCGCGTCTGCGGCTCGCGACTTCGAGCTCGGCGTCAATGCTGGGCACGACTTGAACCTCCAGAACTTGGGCACCTTCCTCAAAGGCACCGGTCGGCTCGACGAAGTGTCGATCGGGCACGCTTTGATCGCCGACGCGCTCGAGCTCGGGATCGCGGAAGCCACTCGTCGCTACTTGGCCGTATGCCAAGGCTGAAACCCATCGGCGTCGCGGATCTGGCATAAGCGCTACGTGCTCTCCGCCTCTGCCATTCGCCGCGAACTCGGCCCGACGCTGAGATTGGCCTTGCCGATCACCGTCGGTCAGGTCAGCCAAATGCTGATCGGCTTCACGGACACGGCGTTCATCGCCCGTTTGGGCGCCATTCCACTGGCGGCGGCCGCCTTCACGCAGGGCGTGTTCGGAGTGTTCTACGTCGTGTGCGTCGGGCTATTGGCCGGACCGGGAGTCTTCGCTTCCCGAGATCACGGCGCCGGAAACGAACCCGGCTGTGCCTCTTGGCTGCGTCACGGGCGAGCGCTGGCCATCGTGATCTCGCTGGGCGCCTTCGGCATCCTGGCATTGGCGACGACGCAATTCGAGCACCTCGGTCAACCCCCCGAGGTGATGGCCATCGTGCGTCCGTTTTTCTTGTTGGTGTCCGCTTCGCTCGTGCCCGCGTTGGTCTTCCAAGTACAGCGACAATTCGCGGAGTCGGTCGGTCGCGCCTGGGGGCCGATGATCATCATCCTGCTCGACGTGGCGCTGAATGCCTTCGGCAACTGGGTGTTCGTGTTTGGACACCTGGGCTGTCCAGCCCTCGGCCTGATCGGCTCTGGTTACTCTACCCTACTGGCGCGCTTGTTCGCGGTGCTCACGATCGCGATTTGGCTGCGCTTTTCGCCGAATTTTGCGCGCTTGCGCAACGCTGCCTGGTCCGGTTGGGAACGAGCGCGTTTCGCCGCGTTGTTGAAGCTCGGCGTGCCGGCTGGCGTGATGTTGCTGTTCGAAACGGGTGCGTTCGGCGCGACCGCGCTGATGATGGGTTGGCTCGGCGCCGTGCCGCTCGCCGCGCACCAACTCGCCTTGAGCTGCGCCGCGTTGACCTTCATGGTGCCCCTCGGTCTCTCGCTCGCGGTCAGCTTGCGCATCAGTCGTGCCCATGGCGAAGGTCGAACCGCGGCGGCACGGGCCATTTTCGTGGGGGCGCTGTTGTCAGGGTTGTTGGTGATGCTGAGCCTGGCGGGGGTCTATACGTTCGCGGGAGAGCTGATCACGACCACGCTGACCTCGGTGCGCGAGGTGTCCAGCCTAGCGACTCAGCTGTTGTTGGTCGCCGCGCTGTTCCAAGTGTTCGACGGCACCCAAGTGATCTGCGTCGGTGCGCTGCGCGGCCTAACCGACGTGCGTGTGCCAGCCGCGCTGACCTTCGCCGCCTACTGGCTGCTCTCGCTGCCGCTCGGCTACGGGCTTTCATTCCACACCCGCCTCGGGCCGCGCGGGCTCTGGGTCGGGCTGGCCGCCGGGTTAGCCACGGCGGCGATTTCGCTCGCCTGGCGCTTTTGGCACAAAACACAGGAACCGCGGCTGATCTGATCCTTCAAGTTGTCTTGACAACTTGACCAATGAAGAGCAGGGTAAGCGCCGACTCGTGCTGAACCCGGCCTCCCCCCTGCCCCTGTACCATCAGCTGGCAACCCTGCTCAGCGAGCGCATCTCGAGCGGGGAGCTTGCGATCGGTGCGCGCCTGCCGTCCGAGCCGGAGCTGTCGCGCGAGCATGGGATTGGTCGCCCCACGGTGCGCCAGGCCACCGAGCTCTTGGTACAACGCGGTCTGATCGAGCGCCGCCGCGGCTCGGGCACGTACGTGCGAAAGGCCGAGCAACGGGTCGATCTGTTTTCCCTCGCGGGCACGCTGTCCAGCTTTCAAAAAGGCGGCATCGAGATCGAGAGCAAGCTCGTGCGCAAAGTCGGCAAGCGGCTCGTGGCAAGAGACCCCGAGAACCCGTTTTCCGAACGCGAAGCGTTCCATTTCCAGCGCCTGAGCAGCGTCCAGGGCCGACCCGTGCTGTGTGAAGAGCTGTTTCTGGATCCGCTGGTCTTCCCTGACTTGCAGAGCGTGCCGCTGTCGGGCGTGTCGCTCGCGCAGGTCGTGGAAGAGCGTTATTACCTGAAGCCCACGCACGCCGAACAAAGCTTTCGCGTCGCCCAGGCCCCGCTTTCGGTGTGCAAGCTGCTCGCGCTCTCGCCCAGCGCTGCGCTCTTGCTGGTCAAGCGCACACTGTTTTTTCCGCGCGCCGAGCGGGCCATTTTTTCCGAGCTGTATTGCCGAACCGAAGAGCTCGTCTTTTCTCAAACCCTATCCACGGAGCCACACCATGGCTGAACCGATTCGCGCGGAGCGAGGCTATTTCCAAGGCTTCGGCGGCGCGTACATTCCCGAGATTTTACACGCCACGTTCGAGGAGCTGACGCTGGCCTTCGAGGCAGCCCGCCGCGACCCGAGTTTTTGGGCCGAATACGTGGCGCTGATGGGCAGCTATTCGTGCCGCCCCACCCCGCTCACCTTCGCCGAGAACCTAACCAAACATTTCGGCGGCGCGCAGATCTACATCAAGCGCGAAGATCTGAACCACACCGGCGCCCACAAGGCCAACAACGTCATGGGCCAGGGTCTGCTCGTGAAGCGCCTGGGCAAGCGGCGCGTGATTGCGGAGACGGGCGCCGGTCAACACGGCGTCGCCACCGCGACGATGGCCGCCAAGTTCGGCTTCGATTGCACGATTTACATGGGCGAGGTCGATGTCGAACGCCAACGGCCGAACGTGTTCTGGATGGAGCGACTGGGCGCCAAGGTCGTGTCGGTCAAGGAAGGTTCTCGCACCTTGAAAGACGCGATCAACGAAGCCTTCCGTGATTGGGTATCCAACATGGATGATACGCACTACGTGCTCGGCACGGCTTGCGGCCCGCATCCCTTTCCGGAAATGGTCACCTACTTTCAGTCGATCATTGGGCTCGAGGCGCGCAAACAAATCCTCGAACGCACGGGCCAGCTGCCCAAGCGGGTTTATGCCTGCGTCGGTGGGGGCTCCAACGCGATGGGGATTTTTAGCGGTTTCCTGGACGATCCCGAGGTCGAGCTCGTGGGAGTCGAAGCGGGCGGGCGCGGCCCTGGCACGCACGAGCATGCCAATCGGCTCTCGAGTCCGGACGCGAGCATTGGCGTCGCCCAGGGCTACAAGACCTACTTCCTGCAAAATGGCGACGGCCAAATGAGCGACACGCACAGCGTGGCCGCTGGCCTCGACTACGTCGGCGTCTCGCCCATCTTGGCCTCGTTCAAAGAGACGGGGCGTGCGCGCTTCGTCGCCGCGACGGACGCCGAGGTGGTCGCGGCGCTCAAGCTCACCATCCGCAAGGAGGGCCTGATCCCTGCCCTGGAGTCCTCGCACGCTTTTGCCCAAGCATTCGCCGAAGCACCCAGCCTCCGCCCGGAAGACGTGATCTTGATCAATCAGTCGGGCCGTGGCGACAAGGACATCTTCACCATCGCGGATGCCTTCAAAGATCCCGAGTGGGAAGCCTTCATCCAAAAGAAAGCGGAGAGCTACCGTGCTTGAGGCGTACCTGCGAAAAAAGCGCGAGCAGCAGGAAATCCTGCTCATGACCCACATCGTGCTGGGTTATCCGGATTTCGACACCAGCTTGCGGCTGGTCGAAACCATGGTCGAGAGCGGCGTCGATCTGATGGAACTGCAGATCCCGTTTTCAGAGCCGATCGCGGACGGTCCAGTGATCCTGCGCGCAAACCAACTGGCATTGAGCAGCGGCTCGACCGTGGCGCGCTGCTTCGAGTTCGCAGCCGAGGTGGCGAGGCGCTTCCCGATCCCGTTTCTGTTCATGAGCTACTACAACGTGCTCTTCAAACACGGCACGCCCTCGTTCGTTCGCCGCATGGCCGAGGCCAATTTGAAGGGCGCAATCGTGCCCGACCTGCCGCCCGAGGAGGGTCAGGAATATTTGACGGCGATGGCCGAGTCCGCGCTCGATCCCATCTTCATCTACTCTCCGAACACCAAGCCCGAGCGCTTGGCATCCCTCGCCAGCTACGGCAAAGGCTTCGTCTATTGCGTGGCCCGCAAAGGGGTGACGGGCAGCCATACTGCCTTTTCCGGCGAACTCAGCACCTACTTGGCGCGCGCTCGCGCCGCGACGCATTTGCCGCTGGCCGTCGGTTTCGGTGTTCAGGGGCCGGCGGACGTCGACTTCTTACGCGGCAAAGCCGACATCGCGGTGGTCGGCAGCGAAACGCTACGCATCCTGGATCAACAGGGTCTCGCCGGAGTCGGGCCTTTTCTCGAGAGTCTACGTTAGGGCGGGCCTAGAAAAATCGCCCACATCTCACGCTAGATCTCGTCTCTGAGGCTAGCTCGTGCATAATCGCCCAGTGAGCGAACAACTGATCGAGATCCGTGGCGGCTCGAAGCTCAGCGGCGGACGCGTGTCCATCGCTGGGAGTTCGAACCAGGTCACCAAGTGCATCATCGCTGCGCTGCTGACTGACGAACCCGTGCTGATCAAAGGCGCGCCCGACGTCGACGAGCGAGCGATCGTCGAAGGCATGTTCTCGGCCATCGGCGGTCAGGTCGAGCTGCTCGACGAACACACCGTTCGCTTATGTGCCAAGGCCGTGGATCGCTTCGAAATCCCTGCCGAGATTTGCTTGCGCAATCGCATCGCCATTCTCGCGGCCGGTCCGCTCTTGCACCGCTTCCGGCGTGCCAAACTGTACAGCGGCCTCGGCGGGGACAAGATCGGTAAACGCCCGGTCGACTTCCACTTGAAAGGCCTGTCGGAGATGGGCGCCGAGGTCGCGTTCGACGGCAACTGCTACGAGCTGACCGTCGGCCCCGGAGGTTTGCACGGCGCACACATCGTGCTCCCGTTCCCGAGCGTGATGGCGACCGAGAATTTGCTGATCGCGGCCTCCCTAGCCCGCGGCCGCACGATCATCGAGAACGCGGCGATCGAGCCAGAAATCCTGGAATTGGTGAAGATGCTCCAGAAAATGGGCGCCGACATCATGATGAACTCGCATCGCACGTACGTGATTCAGGGCGTGGAGCGTCTGCACGGCTGTGAGCTGCGCTGCATGCCCGATCGTAATCAGGCCGTGTCGTTCGCGGTCGCCGCGCTGGCCACCGGCGGAGACGTCTTGATCGATCGTCTGCGCCACGACTCCGTTTACAGCTTCCTGAATTTCATTCAACGCATGGGCGCTGAGTTCCGGGTCAACTCCGAGGGCGTGTTCGTGCGCGCGCCACAAGGTAAGCGATTGCGTTCGAGCCACGTCGAGGTCGAGGTGCATCCCGGCTTCATGACCGACTGGCAACAGCCATTCATGGTGCTGTTCACGCAGGCCTCGGGGATGAGCGTGCTGCACGAAACCATCTTCGAAGACCGCCTCGGTTACACCAGCTTGCTCAATCAAATGGGCGCGAACATCACCCTGTTCTCATCCTGTTTGGGTGAGGCCGCCTGCCGCTTCAAGCTCAAAAACCACGTACATTCTGCGGTCATTCAAGGCTCCACTCCGCTTCACGGCGGCAACTTCGCGCTGCCCACCGACATTCGCGCGGGCATGTGCTTGGTGGTCGCGGGTTTGGTCGCCGAAGGCATTACCCAGCTCTCGAACATTCAGGAGCTGCGCAGAAAATACGATAGCCTCGTGCCCAAGCTGCGCGACATGGGCGCCGACATTCGCTTGATCGACGCTTCCGCCTGATCAATCGACCCGCGATCGCCTGGCCGCTTCGAGACCGCGCTCGTTGGCCGCAAGTAATGCGTCCCAACGCGCGTTGGCGGCCTCGTCGATGATTTGCCGCGCCGGATCTTGGTCGAACCAGGCGACGCTTTCGCGCATACCGTCGAGGAAGCGCGTGCGAGCCAGAAACTCGGGAACGAAGCGCTTGATCTTGGTGTTGTCGAAGATCGCGCAATTCGCCTTGTCACCGAGCAGGCTGCCAAGCGCCTCGGGCGCGCCCGCGGCAATGAACTCGGTCGCCAAGTGCACGAGCTGGGGCGCCCTGACCCCCGCCGCGTCGGCCACCGCCTGGTAAATCTGGTTCCAGCTCAACACTTCGTCCGAAGTGATGTGGAAGGCATGACCGAGCGCCGCACGCTGACCGAGCAGCCCAACCAGACCGACGGCGAAGTCGCTGCTGTGGGTCATCGTCCACAACGTGAGCCCGTCGCCAGGCACGATCACGGGCAAGCCGCGACGCATGCGATCGACGGCGGTAAAGGTCTTGCCCCAAGCATTGACCGCCAACGGCACCAGGGTTCGGTCATAAGTGTAAGACGGACGAACAATCGTGATCGGAAATGCCGACTCACGGTGCGCGCGAAGCAAGGCCTCTTCGCAGGCGATCTTGTCCCGCGCGTATTCCCAGTACGGATTCACGAGCGGCGTCGATTCGGTGATCAGGTAGTGACTGGCCGGCTTTTGATAAATGCTGGCCGAGCTGATGAATACGTACTGCTCCGTTCGTTCGCCAAATAATGCTCGGCGCTGAGCAATTTCATCCGCTTTGAAGACGATGAAATCCACCACCGCGTCCCAACGCTGCTCGCGCAGTACGCTCGCCAACGCTGGGTCCTGGATGTCACCCCGGATCACGCGTGCTCCCGCGACCTCCGCGCGACCGCCTCGATTGAGGAGCGTGACGTCCATGCCGCGCGCGAGCGCGAGCTCCGCGCAGGCTCGGCTGATGATTCCCGTGCCGCCGACGAATAGGATTTTCACCGCCCCAGTCTAGACTCGGATGGGGTCGCCTTGCCATCGGCGCGCTGGGAGCGGGCCTTGACGACGATCGCGGGTCGCGCGCGAACCAACGCCGTTCGGTCAAGAGTTCGCGCCCAATTTTGCGCGGAGTGCACCTTCACGGCTAGAAAATCGAGTTCGAACTCGAACTCGAACTCGAACTCGATTTTCGCGCGTCTACCCCACCACGCCAAATGTGAGTGTGAGTGATGCTCGGCGCCAACAAAAGAGCGCCCTGCTTTTCCAGACGGTTGCTGTCCCTTGAACTGCTAACCGATCGGCATTGGCGCACGAACCACTAGCGCGCAGGGCAGACGGCAGGACGAGAGTATTGTTGATGGTCACCGAGCGCGCCGCGGGCCGTCATAGCCTTCGGCGTCCTGGTGCGGAAATTGGCCCGGACCCGAGTTGCGATGCTGGAGCGCGATCGCCCCCTCTCGTAGATCGCTCCCGGCCTGCCAGCGGTTTCTCCGACCAGGCCGAGGCACGCAGGGTGCGATGGCTTTCCGCCAGGTCTCGTATGATGAAACTCGTCCCGAACTCTAACACGAAGTTAGACAGGAAATCCCTTATCCGGGGAAAAGTCGTTCAAGCACCGTAGCCACACCGTCCGCCTCGTTCGAAAGCGTCACTTCGTGAACGGCTGCGAGCACGCTCGGGTGCGCGTTGGCCATGGCCACGCTGTGTCCAGCCCACTCGAGCATGGGCAAGTCGTTGGGCATGTCGCCGAAGGCAAGCACCGCGCGCTGGTCGATGTTTCGTTCCGCGCAATACGCGGCCAGAGCCGCCCCCTTACTGGCTTCCGCCGCGCTGATTTCGACGAAGGGCGCCCCAGAATGGCTCGCGTGAGCGCGCGTGAGCCAAAGATCGTGCAAGTGCTGCAGCATTTCCTCGGCTGAAAACTGCGGATGCCGCGCGATCAGCTTGTTGACTCCGTGCTCGCAGAGCGCAAGCGCGTCCGCGATCGGTAGCTGCGGAGGCTCGGTGCGCTTGCTGTGCAGCCCATAGCTCGGCTCCCAACCGAATTCGAGGCCGACCTCGACGGCGAAGCAGATCCCGGGTAGCCGCAAGCGAAGAGCATTCACGAGCTCACGCGCGACGCCGGCCGACAGCCGAGCTTCGCGCAGCACCAGGCGGCGATCCAAGTCGTAAATCAGCGCGCCATTGACACAAATCACGACGCCGCCAAGCGCGACCGCGCCGTCGATCTTCGCAACGTGCCGCGGCGGCCGCCCGGTGACCATCACCAGTTCGATGCCCGCAGCTCGCACCCGCTCCAGCGTGCGTTGGGTCCGCGCGGAGATGGTGCCATCGCGACCGAGCAGCGTGCCGTCCAAATCAGTGGCGATCAAGCGCGGCAATGCGGCAGGCAGCGGCATGTTGGGCGTTGTACCACGCGCGTGCCGCGGGCAGTGCGGGCACAGCGCTTGCCAGCGCGATGAGTCTTCTATAGAAGACAGGCGACATGGTCTCCCAGTTCGAGCTTGGTTTGCGTTCCCTAGCGAGTGTTTCAGGCATTGCGCTGTCCTGCCTATTCGGTTGTGCACCCACGCCCGCTTCCGCGCAGGCGCCGGGCCTATCGGCGCCCCAGCCACCAGGGCTCGTCCAGCACGTGATCGTGGTGACCGTCGATGGCTTGAAGCCGGAGGCGTACCTCACGCCCGATGCACACGGCTTGCGCATCCCAATCCTTCGCCACCTGGTCGCTGACGGCGCGAGCAGTGACGGAGCGCGCAGCGTCTTCCCTTCGGTCACCTACCCTGCACACACGTCCATCGCGAGCGGCGTGACGCCCGGACGACATGGCATCGTGGCCAACCGCGCCTTCGATCCGCTGGAGAAGAACCAAGAAGGCTGGCGTTGGTACGCCGAAGACGTCAAGGTGCCACGGCTGTGGGATCTGGCGTCGTATGCCGGCTACTCGTCCGCCGCGATCAATTGGCCGGTCACGGTGGGGGCTCGGACCACTTACCTCGTCCCGGAACTCTGGCGAGCGGGAACGCTCGACGACAAAAAGTTGGTGCGCGCGCTCTCCACGCCCGGGCTGCTGGACGCCGTCGCGAAAGCTTATCCCGGGTTCGAGCAACGCTGGACCGAAGAGGGTTTCAGCGACGAAGGTAAGACCGACATTGCGAGCTATCTGATCGAAAAGGCCCGTCCAAATCTGCTCTTTCTGCACCTGACCCAGGTGGATTCCGCGCAGCACAAACATGGCCTTTGGAGCCTGGAAGCGCTGTCCGCGATCGAAGACTCCGACCGCCAACTGGGTCGCCTACTGGAAGCCACCCAGCGGTCTGGTAGCTCTGCGAGTACGACCTTGGTCGTGGCTTCCGATCATGGCTTCGCAGACGTGAATCGCCTGGTGCGCCCAGGCGCGCTGCTGCGCCAAGCGGGTCTGATTCAGCTCGACGACAAGGGCAAGCCGAGCACCTGGAGGGCAAGCATCTTGCCCAATGGCGGCAGCCTGTACGTTTACCTGAAGGATGCCCAAGATCCGGCGCTTCAAGCGGCAACGCTGAAGGTCTTCGAAGACAAGGCCCATGAACCCAACGGCGGCATTGGTCGGCTCTGGAAACACGAAGAAGTGTTGAAGCTCGGCGGCGATCCGGACGCTTTCCTGGCGCTCGACGCCGCACCGGGCACCACCTTCGGCGCAGGTTACAGCGGTGATTACGAGGCATCGATCACCGTCAAAGCCATGCACGGCTATGACCCGGACAGCCCGGGCATGCAGGCCTCGCTCGTGCTCTTTGGCGCGACGATAGCAAAAGGCAAACTGACCGACGCGCGCCTGGTCGACATCGCCCCCACCGTCGCCAGCTGGCTCGAGCTCCCGCTCAGCGGTGTAGACGGCAAACCACTGCGGGTCCGCGGCGGCGGCCTGGGAGTTCCGGCAGCGCCGCTCGGGGTCCGTCAATAACGCTCGGCCAGTGCAGCGTTGCCGCCGACACTCCACTATGATAGACGGTTCGTCACCGGAGAGGATCTCGGCGCGCCGGGACTTTTGGAAAACCTCAGGAGAATCGCCATGTCCGTCGAATTCATCGGTATGATCTTTCACCGCCCCGGCACCGATTTGCGAGCTTTCTTGGGCACGGGTGAACCGTTGATCGACCGCGGCTACGTGCGTCGCTTTGCCCAAGTTCATGAAGACTCAGACTTCGACCGCGTGCTAATCGGCACCTCCTCCGGCTCTCCCGAAGGCTCGCAGGTCGCGGCCTTTGCGGCCGCTCACACCGAGCGGCTCTCGTTTCTAGTCTCACACCGCCCGGGGTTTCGCGCGCCGACGGTGGCCGCTCGCGAGCTTGCAACGCTCGACCACTTCTCCCAAGGCCGTGCCGCCGTGCACATCATCACCGGCGGCAGCGATGTCGAACAACGGCGCGATGGCGACTTTTTGGAGAAGGACGAACGCTACGAACGCACCGATGAGTACCTGACCATCCTGCGCCAAGCGTGGACCGCGAAGGAGCCGTTCGACTTCAAGGGCAAGCACTATCAGCTCGATGGCTACACGAGCGCCGTGCGCCCCACTCGGCACTTTCCGCTCTATTTCGGCGGCTCATCCGAGGCGGCCTACCGCGTTGGGGCCAAGCACGCCGACGTGTACGCGCTGTGGGGCGAGCCGCTCGCCGAAACCAAGCAACAGATCGAAAGCATCCGCGCAGCGGCGTTGGCCGCAGGCCGCCCGGCGCCGCAGATCAGCGTTTCTTTCCGCCCGATCCTAGGCGCGACCGATGAGCTCGCTTGGCAACGGGCACATCAGATCCTCGAGGCGACGCAGTCTGCCTTGAGCGCTGCTCCTCCGCGCTGGGGCAATCATGGCCAGCGTTCGGTCGGAGCCCAGCGTTTGCTCGCGGCAGCCGAGAAAGGCGATCTGCAAGACCGCGCGTTGTGGACTCCGATCGCCAAGGCGCTCGGTGGCGGCGGCAACAGCACCGCCTTGGTGGGCAGCGCGGAAACAGTCGCGCTGGCGCTGCTCGACTATTACGACATCGGGGTGCGTACCTTCTTGATTCGCGGTTTCGACCCCTACAACGATGCGGTCGATTTCGGTCGTGAACTGATCCCGCGGGTACGTGAAGAAGTGCGCAATCGCGACGGGAAAGCCGAAGCTGTAGGCAATGCCGTCGTTCGCAGCGCAAGCGCCTGATGTTGCGCATTCGAAGCTCGAGGCGCGCGCTGAGCGTCCTATTGTTCGGGCTAGCGAGCTCGTGCCAGCCGGCGAGCCCCCCTGCCGTCGCCTACGGCGTTGAACCGGGGCCAGCGTCGAGCGTGAGTTCGGTGCTCGAACCGAACCTCGGCCCGGCCAGTGCCGCGATCACTGCCGAATTTTTGAAGACCCAGATCGCTCAGTTCTCCGCGGATGACTTCGAAGGTCGAGGTCCGGGGACACGCGGCGATCTGAAGGCGCGTGCCTACCTCAGCCAGCAACTGGCGGCGCTCGGCGTCACAGCCGTCAACGGAGCTCGGGGCTTGGAGCAGTCCGTCGAGCTGGTTGGGCTCGAAGCGCACTTACCCAAGACCTGGTCGTTCGAAAGCGGCGCGCGCAGCGTGTCCCTGAACTGGTGGGATCAATACATCGCGGGCAGTGGCGTGCAGACGACCACGGGCGCCATCGACCAGGCGGAGGTCGTCTTCATCGGCTATGGCATCGAGGCGCCAGAGTACGGCTGGGACGATTTCAAAGGTCAATCGGTCAAGGGCAAGGTCGTCCTCGTGCTCAACAACGACCCGGATTGGGACCCCAGCATTTTTGCCGGCAAGACCCGGCTCTACTACGGGCGCTGGACCTACAAATACGAAAACGCGGCGCGGCACGGGGCCGTCGCGGCCATCATCGTGCACACCACTGCGTCGGCGGGCTATCCGTATCAAGTCGTGCAGAGTTCGTGGGGTGGCGAGCAGTTTGCGCTACCGAGTGATGGGCCAACGAGTCTGAAGCTGAAAGCCTGGGTCACTGAAGATGCCGCACGCTCGCTGGTCGCCCTCTCAGGGCAATCTTTGGATCGACTCCAAACGTTGGCGCGTAGCCGCGACTTCAAACCGGTCCCGCTCGGCATCAAGACCTCGCTCCACTTCGACAATCAGGTTGAGCGCGTTCAGACAGCGAACGTGATCGGGAAGATCGCGGGTAGCGACCCCGGTTTGAGCGACGAATACGTCGTTCTGAGCGCGCATCACGATCACTTGGGCATCGGCAAGCCCGACGCAACCGGCGACGCGATCTACAACGGAGCACTCGACAACGGCGCGGGCGTGGCACAGGTGCTGAGCATCGTGAAGGCGCTGCATTCGCTACCCACGCCACCGCGCCGCTCAGTCCTCGTACTCTTTCCGGCCGCAGAAGAAGCGGGGCTCCTGGGTTCGCAGTATTTCACCGAGCACCTGCCAGTTCCCGCGGGCAAAATCGCTGCCAACCTGAACTACGATGGTGGCAATATTTGGGGCCGGAGCCGAGACGTCACTCAAATCGGCAAAGGCAAGTCCTCGCTCGATGCGGTCGTCGCTCGCGTCGCCAGCCAGCTGGGTCGCACCGTCGAGGGCGACCAATTTCCGGACCGCGGCACCTTCTACCGCTCGGACCAATTCAACTTCGCGAAAATCGGCGTGCCCGCGCTGTATCTGAAGACTGGCACTGATTTCATCGACCGCCCCCCCGATTGGGGCAAACAGCAAATCCTCGCGTTCGAAGCCAAACGCTACCATCAACCGAGCGACCAACTCGCCCCTGACTGGAACTTCGACGGCATGGTCGACGACGCGCGCTTTGGCTTCCTTGCCGCGCTGGTCATCGCCAATGCGGACGGCGCCCCCACGTGGACGCCCGGCGACGAGTTCGAGGCCGCCCGTCGAGCGGCGCTCGCCGCGGCTCCGCACTAGTTTTTCAATCGCTCCCCGTGAGCACCAGGTTCAGCTACGGAAAAAGCCATGTTCGTCGAAAAGCTGCGCAGGAGATGGGCGGGTCACAATACCTTGCTGTGCGTGGGGCTCGACCCCGATCTGGAGCGTTTTCCCGAACCCTTGCGCCAGCGCAAGGACGCGATCTTCGCTTTCAATCGGGCCATCATCGATGCCACCGCGGATTTGGTGTGCGCCTTCAAGCCCCAGGTCGCTCACTACTCCGCGTACGGCGCCGAAGACCAACTCGTCGCGACGATCGATTACATCCGGCGTGAGCATCCCGAAGTGCTCGTGCTGCTCGATGCGAAGCGGGGCGACATCGGCTCGACCGCAGAGATGTACGCGCGGGAGGCCTTCGACCGCTACCAAGCGGACGCGGTCACGGTGAACCCATACATGGGCTTCGATGCAGTCGCGCCGTTTCTGGCTCGGTCCGACAAGGGCGTGGTCGTGCTCTGTCGCACCTCGAACCCCGGAGCACGCACCTTCCAGGATTTGCCGGTGGAGGGTAAGCCCCTCTATCTACGCGTGGCAGAGGAAGCGGTCCTGCGCTGGAATCAGCACGGCAACGTGGCGCTGGCAGTCGGCGCGACCTACCCCGCCGAGCTTCGCAAACTTCGCGAATTGGCGGGCGACGTTCCGTTCCTCGTGTTAGGCGTTGGCGCGCAAGGCGCATCGGTCATTGACGCGGTCGACAATGGCTTGGACAGCCAGGGCGCCGGCATGCTGATCAGTACGTCGCGGGCCGTCTTGTACGCTTCCATAGGCGCCGACTTCGAGCGCGCGGCGCGCGGGAAGGCGCTGAGTCTGCGGGACGAGATCAATCGTGCCAGGCAGGCACGAAAACTCGAGGTCTAACCGCCAGCTGGATCGCTCGGTTCAGGTGTAACCGAGCCGCTCCAACGCCAGAGCCACGCCGTCGGCGTCGTTCGAACGGGTCACCAGATCTGCCGCCGCCAGCACCTCCGGGTGCGCGTTGGCGACCGCAATTCCGCAACCAGCCCAGCGCAGCATCGGCAGATCGTTCGGCATATCGCCGAAGGCAATCACCTCCGCCGCGGCGATGGCATGCGCCGCGCAATAGCGCTGCAAGGCCGATGCCTTATCCACGCCCGGCGCGACGACTTCGACGAAGTGGGAGCCGGAATGAGACACACCCGCCCGTGAGCTCGCGAACACGCGCGTCATCTCCAGTAGGTCACGCAGAGGCCAGTCTAGCTGTTGAACGATCAACTTGGTCACGCCCTCGCGACACAGCTCAACAGCGTCCGCTCGGCGCATCAACGGATCGATTCGATCGCGCGCATGTTCTGCCAAGATGGCGTAGTTCGGGTCGCATCCGTAGCGAAGCCCCGCCTCGACCGCGAACGCAACGTCCGGCACGGCGGTGCGCAGGCTCTCGACCAGCAAAGAGGCATGGTCCGCGCGCAGCCGTTCCTCGTGCAGCACGCTGTCGGACTTCAAATCATAGAGCAGGCTACCGTTGCCGCAAATCGCAACACCAGACAGCTCACTCGCGCCCGAAACTGCGCGTACCCGGCGCGGGGGGCGCGCGGTGACGAACAGCAGCGTGAGCCCCCGGGCCTGCGCTGCACGCAACGCGCACAGCGTGCCGGCCGAGATCGAGCCGTCACCGCGGAGCAGCGTGCCATCCAGGTCGAGCGCCACCAACCGCGCGCAGGCTCGAAGGTTCGCTCGTTGCACGGCCACACCCCTACCGGTAGCATGTCCACTTAAAAAGACAACCGGGCGATCTGCATCGAATCGCCTTCCCTCGATTTGAAACCGCGGTGTCGTACTCGGGCCTTTCACCTTGCTCGGTGTTGGAGAGAAGTGCCACGGCCCTTGCATTGCGATGTCTCTTATACTAGATACTCATCACTATCCGCTAGACAGCCGCAGGAGCCGCCCTTGAACCAAGCAGAAATCGCCCAGCCAGCTCGCCGACGTCGACTGCGCCGCGTTCCGAGCGAGTCCGAGCAGGCCACCGCCCGCGTGACGATTTCCTGGATCCCGGGGCATCACGATGGCCCCGCTCGGCCGGCGCCCGCCGAGCTCGAACTGGTCTGTGGTCTCGAGGCAGATTCGAATCGAACCTGGACCAACAGAGGGGCTTTCGGGGCTCAATGGCTCGAGGCGATCGACTCTGCGCGTTGCAGTGAAGTGGTTTTGACCGCTCGCCTCGGCCACGATCTCGCGGCGAAGCACTGGGTGTTGGAACTCGCCGAGCTGTTGACCTGCAAGTTGACGGCGAGCCAACCGCTGATTCGCGTCTTCTTCGTAGCGACCGAAAGCGCGCTGCGCGCCGCCCCCAGTCACGCCTGATTCCTAAGCCATACGCCACAGAAGCCGGTAAAGAAGGGAGCCTTTTCAATGCATATTGGGATCGTTGGGGGAGTGGAACGCGGCGAACAACGCTACGCTGCGGCCGCAGCCAGCCAAGGACATTCTTTCGAGTTTCACGGCGGAGACATGGCGGGGCGCGGCTCGGATTCGCTCGAAGCGCTGGTCGAGCGCTCCGATTTGGTGATCTGCGTGACGGACGTGAATAGCCACGCGGCCGTACTCGGAACGCGGCGTCTCGCGCGCGCTCTCGGCCGGCAATGCCTGCTCACCCGCCGCTTGGGTCTTTCGCGATTTCGAGCCTTGCTCACCGAAATGGCAGACTCCTCGCAATCAGTCGCGTCGCACGCTTAGCGCAGCCTCAAGCGCGGAACAGCAGCCAGGGTCTTCCTCGAAAGACACAGGAGGGCGGGACTGAGCCCGCTCTGGGTTCTTTTGTACTAAACCGCTTGGTTTCTCTGCCCACCCCTGGTACCTGGTCCAGCAAAGGAGACACAGCGACATGCAACGACGTCGATTGGGTACCACGGGGCTAACCGTTTCGGAAATTTGTCTCGGCACGATGACCTTTGCGTCGCACGCCGATGAGGCCACCAGCCTACAAATCCTGGACCACGCGTTCGAAGCGGGGATCGACTTCCTCGATGTGGCGGAGGTGTATCCGGTCCCGCCCAAGCCGGAGTACGCCGGGCAGAGCGAAGTCATCATCGGCAAGTGGTTGAAAGATCGACCGCGCGACTCCGTGGTCATCGCGACCAAGGTGGCCGGCCCGGGTGGTGGCTGGTTCGTCCCGCCCGTTCGCGGCGGTCGCACCGCGCTCGACGCGCATCACATCGAACGAGCAGTCGAAGGCAGCCTCAAGCGACTCGGGACCGACTACATCGACCTCTATCAGACGCATTGGCCGGATCCTGAGGTTCCGATCGAGGTGACGCTGGAGGGGCTCGAGCGAGTGATCCGCGCCGGTAAGGTGCGTTACATCGGCGCCAGCAATGAAACGGCCTATGGCCTGACCAAAGCCGTGTACACGGCAAAGAACGAGGGCCTGCCCAAATACGAGACGATTCAGAACAACTTCTCGCTGCTCAATCGTCGCTTCGAAGACGAGCTGGCCAACGTCTGCCGCCGCGAGAAAGTGAGCCTGATCCCGTACAGCCCGATCGGCGGCGGCGTGCTGAGCGGCAAATACAACGGCGGGAACTGGCCGGAGCCCGCGCGTTTCAGCCGCTACAGGAGTGATCCTGCGCGCGGGCAGACCATGACCAAGCGCTTCGTCAACGAAAAGACGCTGGCCACCACCGAGCGCATCGGCAAGCTCGCCGCCGCACTCGAGATCTCCCCGGTGACCTTCGCCGTCGCTTGGAGCCTCGTTCACGACTTCGTCGCCTCGACCATCATCGGCGCCACCCGCGTCGAACAGCTGGCTGAGATTGTACGCGCCAGCGAGGTCAAGCTACCGGCTGAAGTGCTCACCAAGGTCGACGAGATCTCGCGCGAGATCTTGTACCCGATGGGCTAATGGCGATTCGGGGCCGCTCGCGCGGGTCGCCCTTGCGATTGCGCCGGTTCGGCCCCATGCATCGACCAAGATCCCATGAGCGCTAGCCAGGCCGAACAACAGCGCCCTCTGTTGCTCGCGCTGGGGCTCGCTACGTTCATGGTCAGCCTGGACGCGCGCGTGGTGGCCCCGCTCTTGCCCGCCATCGCCCACGACTATCACACCTCGATTGCGCGAGCTGGTTACGTCGTTTCTGGCTACTTGCTGCCCTATGGGTTGTTTCAACTGGCCTACGGCCCGCTCGCAGATCGCTTTGGCAAGGTGCGGGTCTCGGTGTTCGCCATGGCGGCGTTCAGCGTAGGTACCGCCCTCTGTGGCGCATTTGGCCCATTTTCCGCGGTACTGCTGCTGCGCGCACTGACAGGTGCAGCGGCCGCAGCGCTGATTCCGCTGACCATCGCGTACATCGGCGACACGGTTCCCTACGCTCAACGTCAGGCCGCTCTGGCGATGCTGATGGCGAGTTCGGGAGCCGCTCAGGCCTTGAGCGTGAGCCTCGGCGGGATGATCGCAGCGGTGCTCTCGTGGCGCGCTATTTTTCCGATTTTGGGCGTGCTCTCGGGGCTCGTCACCCTGTACTTGGGCGCTTGCGCAAAGCACGAGCTGCGCACACCACTCGCTGTCGGAGCCCGCCGTCCGGGGTATCGAGACGCGCTGCAAAGCCCCCTCTTACCGATCTTGCTGCTCGTGGCGCTCGAGGGCAGCCTGTTTTTGGGCGGGTTTCCCTACTTGAGTGGCCTGCTCGAGCAACGCTTTCATTTGGGTTCGTTGCCGATCGGCCTGCTACTCGGCTTGACCGGAGCTTCGCAGCTGTTGGCTGCTCGCCTGCTGCCGCGCCTGCTGCGCCGCGTCGCGGAACGAGAGCTGCTGCTGGTAGGCGGTAGCCTGATGGCGGTGGCCTACTTAATCAGTGCTTGGGCGCCGAGCTACATTTGGGTCGGGCTCGGCTGCGCGCTGATTGGCACTGGTTTTAGCCTGTGTCATTCCACGATCCAAACTCGCGCTACGGAGGCGTTCCCGGGCGGTCGTGGCACCTCGCTCGCGCTATTCGCCTTCTCGCTCTTTTTGGGCAGCGCGTTGGGCAGCGTCGGCTTCGGTGCCCTGCTTGAACGCGTGGGCTACGCGGCAACGTTCGGCGGCGCCGGCCTGCTCTTGTTCGCGTTCACTGCGCTCGCGCTCATGGCATTGGGGCGCGAGCGTTTACTCGAGACATGAACGCGAAGCGCAACTCAGGACCGCTCGCAGGCTTCGTCGGTAATCGCGCCAACCTCGAGCGCCGAAGCTCGCGCGCCCTGAGCCAGCGCAGCGCGCTCTGCGATCTCGGTCGCGGTCAACGCGAGTAGCCCGGCCGCCGTGAAGCCGCCCACGAGTGGCAGCACCGTGCCGTCGTAAGCACGACCAAACAGCGTGCCCAGCGCGAGCCCGAGCATGCCAGAGACCGAGCCGATCACGGCCGAGGCAACGCCCGCGATGTGCCCCACGGGCTCCATCGAACGAGCGCTGAAGTTGCCGAACAATAGGCCGTTACAGAAAAAGCAGACCAGCATGAAGCCAACGAACGCAAACAGCGGTGGATGGCGGCGAAGGCCACAGTGCCGAGCAATGCACACACGCACAGCACGCAGTCGCAGAGCAGCGCGCTGCGCGCCAGGCGGCGCATGCCGAAGCGCATTACCAGTTTGCCGTTCACGAACGACGCGACGCCGATCGCGCTCGCTAGCAGTCCGAAAAACAGCGGGAACTTCGTGCCCAGCCGATATTGCTCCTGGAACACTTGTTGCGACATCGATAGATAGCTGATGAAGCCGCCAAAGACAAAGCCGCTGCCGAACGTGTAACCGAGCGCGATCGGGTTCCGGAACGTCTCCACGCAGCCGCGCGCAATGGTGCGCATCGAAAATGGCACGCGCCGCGCGGGCGGAAGCGTCTCCGGTTGCCGCAGAGCGAGCCAAAGCGCGTTGAGTGCCGCGATCACCACTAACGCCGCGAAGATCACCCGCCAACTGCCAACCAGCAGCACCGCTTGGCCAATCGACGGCGCAAGTACGGGCACCAAGATGAACACCGTCTGCACGAAAGACATGACCCGGGCCATGCCGGGCCCCGTGTGAGCGTCGCGCACCAACGCCACTGAAACGATGCGTGGCCCGGCGGCACCGAAGCCGGAAAGCGCGCGCCCCGCGAGCAGCCAGCTGAAGCTGTGCGTCGACGCGCAAATGATGCCGCCGAGGATGAACAAGCCAATCCCCAGGTAGAGCGCCGGCTTACGCCCGGTGCTGTCCGAGACGGGGCCATAGACCAATTGCCCCACCGACATGCCGCCGAAGAACACGCTCAGGATCAGCTGCCGATCATTTTCGTGCGCGGCGCCGAGCTCGCGCGCCATCGTGCCCAGCGCCGGCAGCATCGTGTCGATCGACATCGCGACCAAGGAAGTAGTGAGCGCGACGAGCGCCACGAACTCGACGTCGGAAGGCGGTTTTCGAGTCATTGGAGCTGGGCTGCGGGATCGCACTCCCGCGTCGCGGCGACCATCACTTTTTCATCGCCGAGGGCGAAGCTGCTGGAGCAGCACTCCGCAGCACGGAAAAGACCCTTTGACAGCGCACGAACACTATGTCTTGTTTAGAAGACATAGCAACGCCCTGGATCTCGCCGGCGTCTACTCGAAAGGATTTCACCGTGAACAAGAACGCTTGGAGTCTTTACTTTGCCGCGTTGCTCAGCGGCTGCGCTTCGCAACCCTCTGACGGACCTGCCGCGCCAATCCCCGGCGCCAGCGCCAGCTCCGCAGAAGCGCACGTGGCACGGGCTCGCGAGCTCGCCGGGAGCGATCTGACGCAGCCGCTCGTGCTGTGCAAGCCGGTCCCCGAGGCCCGAGACGCGGTGCTCGCCAAGTCGAAGACCGACAGCAAGACCGTCATTGCGCCGACCAAGCTGTTCGACAATCTGTTCTTCGTCGGCAACCAGTTCGTGGGCGTCTTCGTCCTCAAGACCAGCGCCGGGCTGATCCTGTTCGATTCCCTGACCAGCACTGCTGAAGTCAAAGCCGTGCTGGAGCCCGGCCTCGTACAGCTTGGGCTCGACCCAAAGCAGATCCGTGACGTCGTGGTCACCCACGGGCATTTCGATCACTTCGGCGGAGCGGCCTACCTGCAGCAGACCTACGGCGCGCGCATTTTACTGAGCCTTGCCGATTGGCGCTTCATCGAGCACGAAAAGCGCTCACCGGGCGTGGAAGGGGGCGAGCTGCCCAAGCACGACGTCGAAGTGAGTGACGGCCAAGTGCTGACCTTGGGTGATACGAGCGTCACGCTGTACCTGACGCCCGGGCACACCCCGGGCACCGTCTCCGCGATCGTGCCTGCCGTCGAACAGGGCAAGAGCTACAAGCTAGCGCTCTTCGGCAGCGTGCTGTTTCCGCCCAACAAGGAGCCCACGCCCGCCAACGGCGGGCTCGCGCTGTACGAGCAATCGATTCAGCATTTCGATGCCGTCAGCCGCGAAGCAAAAGTCGATGGCATTCTCAATACGCACACCTTCATCGATGGCACGGCCGAGCGCCTTGAGCTGGCACGAAAGCGGCAGCCCGGCGCACCGAATCCGTTCCTGGTCGGCACGGAAAGCGCCCATCGCTACCACGAGATTTTGCACGAGTGCGTGGCGGCGGCGCTCGCGCGCGCCGAGCAACCTGCGCCGGTGGCCTTGGCGCCGAACTAACCTTCAGGCTTCGCTGACGCCCAGCTCCGCCAACAATTCTTGGCGGAGCTCGCTGAATTCCGCTCCACGCCGATTGCGCGCGGCTCCCGCGCTCAAGCGATGCTCGGACGCGATGCGGCCTTCGCGCATGACCAAGATTCGATCGGCCAACACGATCGCTTCATCCACGTCATGCGTGACCAGCAGCACCGCGGGTCGATGCCGCTCGAACAGCGACCTGACGAGGGCCTGCATCTTCAGCCGAGTCAGCGCGTCGAGCGCCGCGAAGGGTTCGTCGAGCAGCAACAGTGCGGGCTGACGCACCAAGGCGCGCGCGAGAGCGACCCGTTGCGCTTCGCCGCCAGACAGCGTGACCGGCCAGGCCTCGTAGTGATCGCGCAAGCCCACTTCATCGAGCGCCGCGAGCGCGCGCGTGCGCGTTTTGCCAAACGGCAGACCAATGGCGACATTCTGCCAAACCCTGAACCAGGGCATCAAGCGGTGCTCCTGAAACACGACCGTGCGCGCTTCCGGCGCGCGAACCGTGCCCAACTCTGGCGTATCCAGACCTGAAAGCGCACGCAACAAGGTGGTCTTTCCGCAGCCGCTCTTGCCCAGCAGCGCCACGAATTCCCCCTTTTCGATGCGCAGCTGCACGCCATCGAGAACCGTTCGTTGTCCGAACGATCGCCGGAGGTCTCGGACTTCGACGACGGCCTGGCTGGTCATGGTTTACAGGCGCACCGAGTGCTGGGCGACATTCAGCTTGCCAGAAAGCACTTTGCGTTCGACCAGCCAATCTACCCCCCGCTGCAAGCTCGCCTCTCCTTCGCTATCCATCAAGCTGAGCTTGCTGGTCGTGACTTGCTGGTTCAGCTTTTCGATCACCGCGGGCGGATACTTTGAAACTCGGTAGCCGATCGCTTGCGCTTCGGCGCGATGCTGATTGGCCCACTCCACCTCGGCCTGCTGCGCCAGGATCACCGCGCGGATGGTATCGGGCTCGTTTCGTGCGTACTCTTCGCGGACCAGGTAAGTTCCAAAGTCGACCGCTTGCTCGAGCTCCTTGCCTTCTTCGAAGATGCGCTGCGCTCCGTACTGCACCTCGGCCATCTCGAGCGGGCCGGTCCAGATTGCCCACGCGTCCACTTTGCCCGCTGCAAATGCCGGCGCGGCATCCGGTGGGTTCATGTAGACCACGTTCACTTGGTCGCGCGGCACGCGATACTTTTCGAGCGCCGCCACCAACAAGAATTCGGCTACGCCGGCTCGGTTGACCGCCACGGTTTTGCCCGCCAAATCGCTCACTTTGCTGATGCCTGACTTGGGTAAGACGATGATCGAGGTCGTGCGTGGGGTCGAAACGGTCCAGGACACGAAGCTCAATTTGGCGCCGGAAAGGATGGCCTGGGCCGCCGGTGTCGAGCTGCCACCGAAGCTGAAATCAGCGCTATTGGTGGCGACCGCTTGCAGAGTGGGGGCGTGGTTCGGGAATGGTCCCACCCATTCGACATCGATGCCGCGTTGACGCAGCGTGGCTTCCAAGACACCGCGCTCCTTGGCGACCGAAACGATGCCGTAAGTCAGCCGCACCTTGCGCCGTGAACTGGGCGCAGGCGCGCGCTCGTGACAAGCGGAAAGCGCCGGAGCAACGCCCAACAGGCCTGCGGCAAACAGCACGGAACGTCGAGGAATGAGCATGGTTTAAGCTTTCAAAAGCGCTCGCTAGGCGCGGCCCTTGGCGTAGTTCGGATGCCAAGCGAGCAGCCAGCGCTCCAAGAGTCGCACCGCCAAATCGGATGCCACGCCGATCAGCGCGTAGATGGCGATCACCAGCACCATCACGTCGGTCTGTAAGAACTCGCGCGCATTGGTGGCGAGAAATCCAATGCCGGAGTTGGCGCCCACGGTTTCGGCGATCACCAGCGCCAGCCAGGAGGTCGTGAGCGCCAGCCGCATACCATTCAGCAACGACGGGAGCGCACCGGGCAGCACCGCATAGACAACCAAGCGAGCGCGGCCAAGGCCCATCAAGCGGCCCATTTCCAGCAACTTCGGGTCCACTTGCCGCACGCCGAGGGCCGTATTCAGGTACATCGGAAACAAGCTGCCGAGCGCGATCAAGAAGACCTTGCCCGACTCGCCAACTCCGAACCACACGATGACCAAGGGCAGGATGGCCAAGAAAGGCACTGCGCGAAGCACTTGCAAGCTGCGGTCGAGGAGCGCGTGAGCGAGGGGAAAGAGCCCCACCAGCAAGCCGAGCCCCAGACCGAGGCTGGTGCCGACGCTGAAGCCCACGGACGCACGCCGTAGGCTCGCCGCCAAGTGAGTCTGGAGCTCGCCGCTCTGCCACAAGACCCGGGCCGTGGCGAGCACGGAGCTCGGGGCCGGCAACACCAAGGAAGGAATGAGCTCCAGCCGAGCCAATGCTTCCCAGGCAAGCAGCAACCCCAGCGGAGCGAGCCAGGACAGCAACTGGAGACGCCCCCCTGCCCCGAATATCAGCGCGCGACCCAATCGTCGCACAGCGCCGGCGGCGACTGGCTCAGAGGAGCGGGCCGCGTCAAGTGGATCGAGCGCGAGGCGTGAGTTCGACATACGAGGTGGGTCGACCGCCAGGTGACTCCCGGAGACCGCGGAACGAACCTTGGCACGACAGCGGACGAGAGTCTACCATACGGGACGCGGCACCGCCGTCCAGCCCCCGCTTGCCCTCGATTACCCGGGCTTGCCGGCGGCTAAAGGCATCAGCCCGGCTCGCGCGCGCCTGGGCTTTCGTTTGCCGCGACGGCCTGCGTGAGATGATTTTCGCGCACGAATTGAAACAAAGTCTGGTACAGCGCCCGCGTGACATCGCTAGGCAAGCCCAGCTCGCGCGACAGCAAGGTCAAGCTCTCGAGCTGAGCGCGCTCCCGCTCGGCATCGGCGGCCGGCACACCATGCGCGGCCTTGAGCGCGCCGATACGACGAGTCACGGCGAAGCGCGCCGCGAGCAACGAGACCAATTGCTCGTCGAGCGCGTCGAGCTCACGCCGGTGGGCCAGCAATAACTCGCAGAAATCGCCGGCCGGCGGCTGCTTGCTCATCGCCGTTCTAGGGCCCGGAAGAGCGCGTTTCGCGCCCGAGCAAAATCGCCTCGAGGCCGGCTTGACTTCCGATAGGATGACGCCATAGCGTCTCTCATAGGAGACATGAGCACCGCAAGCAACCAGCAAGTCGTGTGGGTGGCGGGCGTTGGCGCGAGCGCGGGTCTGGGCGGTGCCCTGGCTCGCCGGTTCGCCAAGGCCGGTTTCACGGCCGCAATTACCGGGCGAAATGCCGAGCGGCTGGAAGGCGTCGCGGCTGAAATCCGCAAGTCTGGCGGACAAGCAGTCGCCCTCGCCGGCGACGTCGGTCGGGAGTCGGACGTGCTGTCGCTGGCACGTCGAGTTTCGGAGCTCGGGCAACTCGAGGTCGGTGTGTTCAACGCCGGCAACGCCGACCGCGCGCCATCGCTCGAGCTCAGCGCGGAGTCGTTCGAGCAGGCTTGGCGCAGCAGCACGTTGGCTGGCTTCGTGTTTGGTCGAGAAGTGATCAAGAGTCTCTTGCCCCGCAAGCAGGGCGCCCTATTCTTCACTGGTGCCACCGCGTCGCTGCGGGGCAAGCCACCTTTCGCGGCCTTTGCCGCGGCGAAGGCTGGACTACGCTCGGTCAGCCAAAGCTTTGCGCGCGAGTTCGGGCCGCAGGGGATCCACGTGGCACACGTCGTGATCGACGGCGGTATCGACGGCGAACGCTTGCGTTCACGCGCCGCGGAACGCGTGGCGCAAGCGGGCCCCGACGGGCTGCTCAACCTCGAAGCGATCGCCGAAGTTTACTTTCAGCTGCACCTTCAGCACCGCAGCGCCTGGACGCAAGAACTCGATCTGCGTCCGTACAAGGAGCCCTTCTGAGCATGATCGACGTTCACTATTGGACCACGCCGAACGGGCACAAGATCACGCTCTTCCTGGAGGAAACGGGGCTCGACTACCGCATCTTGCCAGTCAACATCGGCAAGGGCGATCAGTTCAAGCCGGACTTCTTGCAGATTGCCCCGAACAACCGCATCCCTGCGATCGTCGACCACCGCGCGCTCGATGGCGGCGATCCAATCTCCGTCTTCGAGTCGGGCGCGATCTTGCTCTACCTCGCCGACAAGACCAAAAAGCTGATCCCGGCGGACTTACGCGGTCGCACCGAGGCTCTGGAGTGGCTCTTTTGGCAGATGGCCGGACTTGGGCCAATGGCAGGGCAAAACGGGCACTTCAACCACGCCGCTCCGGAAAAACTTCCGTACGCGATCAGCCGCTACGAGCGCGAGACCGCCCGCTTGTTCGCGGTGCTCGACAAGCGCCTCAAAGAGCGCGATTTCGTGGCCGGCGCCGGTCGAGGCGAGTACAGCATTGCCGACATCGCCAGCTACCCGTGGACTCGCAACTACACGCGCCTGAATCAAGACATCGAGCAGTTCCCGAATCTGAAACGCTGGCAAGCCGCGATCGCCGGGCGCCCCGCGACAGAGCGCGCGTACGCGCTGGTCGATCAGATCAATCCACCAAAGCCGCCCGTGCCGTTGACCGACGAAGAACGTCAATTGCTGTACGGGCAGGACGCGAAGACCGTCCGCGCTTGACACGGCTTTCCCCACGCTCCAATTCTCGGTGATGCGTGCTAGCCTGCCAAACGTTACGGTCTGCGTTGTGGCGCTGTTGCTCGACGCTTGCCGACATACCCCTGTTCAGGAATCGCAAACCATGAGTACCGCCGAGCAAGCCGTTGATATCTACGGACTCACCGCAAAGACTTTGGAGGGCCAGGCAGCGCCTCTCGCCCAGTACCGCGGGCAGGTGACGCTGCTCGTCAACGTGGCCAGCGCCTGCGGCTACACGCCGCAATATGCCGGGCTCGAGCGCGTGTACACGAAGTACAAGAACCAGCGTTTTGCCGTACTCGGGTTCCCGAGCAATGACTTTGGTCGACAAGAGCCGGGTTCGCCGGAACAAATCCGAGAGTTCTGCGACAGCAAATACCGGGTCGATTTTCCGATGTTCGAAAAGGTGCAGACGAAGACGGGCCCCGGTCAGTCGGAGGTCTATGCCGCCCTCGAGCGAGGCGCGGGTACCCTACCCTCATGGAACTTCGGCAAGTACCTGATTTCTCGCACGGGAAAGGTGCTCAAGTTTTATCCATCCAAGGTCGATCCGGAAGATGCGGAGCTGATTCGCGATATCGAAGCGGCGATCGCAGCGGGGGCCTGAAGCGGACTCAAACTCTTGCGCGCGGGCGCGGCGGAGCGCCAATCACTCGTTTGGGCTCGCCCGCAAGGTAGCTTTGGATATTTTCGAGCGCGTGACCGTAGAAGATGCGATACGTTTCGTCGGTCACGTAGCCCAAGTGCGGCGTCAATACCGTATTCGGGAGAGCGAGAAATGGATGATCGCCCGGTAAGGGCTCCGATTCGAAGACGTCCAGGCCTGCGCCGGCCAACGCTTCCGAACGGAGCGCGGTGACGAGCGCGGCTTCGTCGACGATCGGGCCACGGGAGGTGTTGATCAGCAGCGCACTCGGTTTGAGCAGCCCAAGCTCACGAGCCCCGACCAAGCCGCGCGTCCGTTGCGAGAGCACCAAGTGAATGCTGAGCACATCCGCCTGCGCAAACAGCTGATCGCGCCCGACGAGTTCTGCGCCGCCGGCCTGCGCACGAGCATCCGTCAGGTTCGGGCTCCACGCGATCACGCGCATGCCAAATGCGGCGCCAATCTGAGCCACCTGTGAGCCCAAGCGGCCGAGGCCGAGCAGAGCGAGGGTCTTGGACTTCAGCCCAATTCCAACCGACGTTTGCCATTTGCCGTTCCGGACCGCGCGATCCTCGTGAGGGACCTTGCGCGCCAGGGCCAGGATCAAAGCCCAGGTCAACTCGGCGGTCGGGTAAGGTAGACCGTCGGTTCCAGATACGGTGATTCCAAGCTCCACGGCGGCCTCCACGTCAATCGCGGCGTTGCGCATGCCGGTGGTCACGAGCAAACGCAACTTGGGCAGCTGCGCCAACAGGGCGCGCGTAAACGGCGTCCGCTCACGCATGGCGACGATCACTTCGAACGGTGCCAGCCGAGCGACGAGCTCTGCCGAGTCCGTCAGATGATCCGCGAAGAAGCGAAGCTCGCTGCCGGCGGGCAACGATGCCCAATCCGCAAACGTTCGTGCGACATTTTGATAATCATCTAAGACTGCGATCGCAGGCACCGCTACTGAGCTCATGCTCGTCTCCTTTACTGGACACGGAGGTCGAGGTCTAGGCCAGCGCCTCCTCGAAGGACGAATTGGTTTTGATGGTCACCCAGCCCGATGCGCCCGGCGCAGCCTTCGGCGTCCCAGGGCGGGAACAGAGACGACCGTGAGGTGCGATGCGGGATCGCGATCGCCCAACCCTACGCGCGCCAGCTCCGGCACCCCTGTGCCCCATGCCTTCGTTAGCAGCTCGGGCGCAACCGCTCGTTCTCGTTCAGCGCAGGTGAGCGATGCGGAGTCACCGTACAACGCGAAAAACCAGGTCCGAATTCGAACCCTGCTTTCAGACTGGACGGGGAGCCCCTCGCGGGCACAAAATGGAGTTCGAATTCGAACCCGTTTTCAGCTTCGACGGGAAGCCCTCGCGGGCACAAAATGGAGTTCGAATTCGAACCCGTTTTCAGCTTCGACGGGAAGCCCTCCCGGGCACAAAATGGAGTTCGAATTCGAACCCTGTTTTCAGATTGGACGGGGAGCCCCCGGGGGCACGAAAATGCAGTTCGAATTCGAACCCGTTTTCAGATGGACGGGGAGGCCCCCGCGAGCACAGTGGCTTCGTCTTGACTGCGTAACCGAGAGGGCCACGCGCACGAAAGGCCGCGAGCGACTGCGCCCACGGCCATCGGTGATCAGAGATTGACCTGCAGGGTAGCGCCATAGAAGCGCGGATCGCCAAGCGAGCCAGCGTACGAGTAGGTGGTCGCGGTATCGACCGAGGAGTTGACGAAGTAGAGCTTGTCGAACAGGTTGCGACCCCAGAGCTTGAGATCCCAGCGGCCGTTTTTGTCTTTGACGCCGAGGTAAGCACCGGCGATGCCGTAGCCGGGCACCTTGCCGTAGGGATCCGTGTTCAGCGTGCCGTAATATTCGCTGCGGTAGCTCCAATTGGCGCCGACGTAGGCCAGCGTGCTGGTGGTACCAACCGGAAACTCATATTGAGCGGCAACGTTGTACACCAGCTTCGACACGCCGGTCAGTTGGCGGCCCGAAAGATCGCACACGCCACCGTTGGCCGCGGTGACCTGCAGATACGGGCACTGGCCGCCCTTGTAGTTGCGGAAGTAGGCATCGTTGTAGGTCGCGCCGCCGGTGATGGTGAGGCCGTCGATCGGCTTTGCGCGTAAATCGAGCTCGACGCCCTGGGTTCGAACGTCGCCGGCATTCGTCAAATATTGGCGCGCGATCGGGCCTGTTGGGGTGTCGACGAGAATGCTTTGATTGGCCTGGTAGCCGCGGTCATCGGACAGGAACAGGGCGACGTTCGTGGTCAACCGTTGATTGAAGAGCTTGGTTTTGACACCGATCTCGAAAGCATCCACGATCTCGGGCTTGAAGGTCTTGGGAGCGGGGCCGTTGGCCAGCTGAACCGGCACGGACATGTTGATGCCTGCTGACTTGAACCCGCGCGAATACCCGCCGTACACGTTGATGTCCGGCGTCACGCGGTAGAGCGCGTTCAGCGTCCCAGAGGGGCGCCCGCCCTTGGTCGATGCATCGAACTGCGCGTCGGGCGCGAAGCTCGAACGACGCGAGGCGATCTGGGCGACCTGGGCAGCGGTCAGGCCCGCAAACACTGGATCGGTCAGCGGCACGGCGTTTTCGCTAATCGGGAACGATTCGTAGCGCCCCTTCCGCGTCTCGTACGTATAGCGAAGTCCGGCGCTGACATCGACTTTGATCGGCGCGTGCCACGTGCCATTCGCGAACGCCGAATAACTGTTCATGACCTGGTTCTGGTAGCCGCTCTGCGTCCAGTTCGCGAGCGACTCGTCGGGAAACGCGGGCCCGAGCAACCACTTCCCGGCATCGCTGCCGTAGGTGTTGTAAGGAACTTCCTTGGTGCGCTGCCAGAAGTAATACAGACCGCCCGTGTACTCGATGGTCTTCCCGCTGGCCGACGCCACCCGCAACTCTTGACTGAATTGATCCTGGTTGGTCGGCAGGTTGCTCTGGATGTTGATGGCCAAGGCGGTTCGATCACCGTCCAATGAAGGATTCCAGTCCCAGAAGCGATACGCGCTGATCGATGTCAGGTTGTGCTCGGCGGGCAGCGTCTTGTCGAGCTGGAGCGAGACACCGCCGGTCTGCATGTTCACGGTGTACGGCGTGTTGAGGTCGATCTGCCGGGCGCCCGGGTCGAAGGGCAAGGGCGTGTAGTTCAGGTCGTTCGCGCGATCGTAGAAGTCGCGAGTGGTCGCGGTGCTGCCGTCCGCGCGCGTTTTCGGCAACGCACCGCGCCCGACCTGGAAACCAGAATACTGCTGCTGGTTGTTGTAATCACCGATCAAGCGCGCTTTGAAGCTGCGATCCTCGGTGCGATACGCGATCTCGCCGCGGATGGCCTGGTTGTGAAGATCCTGCCACTTGTCTTTGAAGACCGTGTTGTAGATCGTACCGTCGCGGTCGGTCTTGATGCCGGCGAGGCGGACCGCAAAGCCACTGTTGCCGAGCGGGCCGGACGCCGCGAACTTGAACTGGCTGTATTGGAAATTGCCGTAGGTCGCTTCGAGCTGCAACTCGGGCGTGTAGGATGCCGGATTGGTTTGAATATCGATCACACCGGCAACGGTGTTTTTGCCGAACAACGTGCCCTGCGGGCCACGCAATACGTCGATGCTCTCGACGTCGAATTGATCGAAGACGGCAATCGCCGGCCGCGCGTAGTAGACGCCGTTGACGTATACGCCCACGCCCGGCTCGATACCGCTGTTGACGGTGCCAGCCGTAGTGCCCAGGCCACGGATCTGAATCGTGATATTACGCGGATTGAAGCCCAAGATCTGCAGGCTAGGCACCGCCAACTGCACGTCGCGGAGGTTCACGCTGCCGCGCGCTTCCAGGTCTTTGGCCGAGAGATGGGTCACTGCGATCGGCACCTCCTGGATATTCTCCGTGCGATGACGCGCGGTGATCGTGATCTTACCGAGCGTGGTGTCTGGCCCCTCGCTGTCCGCTGCCTCAGCGGAAGCAGGCGCGGCGGCATCGACCGGCGTCGCGTCTGACGCGTCTGACGCGTCTGCGGCAGTTTCCGGCGCTGCGCCGCTCGCGGGCGGCTCCGCAGCAGCAGGCGGCGGGGCAGCAGGCGGCGCAGCAGCAGGCGGCGGGGCAGCAGGCGGCGCAGCAGCAGGCGGCGGGGCAGCAGGCGGCGGTGCGGCGGGTGACGGTGGTGTTGCGGGCGGCTCCGCGGGCGCAGCGCGCCCCGCGGCTGGAGGCTGCGGGGGCGCTGCCGGCGGTTGCGCAGCATCGGGCGCTTGCGCGGACGCCGAACCCCACGCCAGCCAAAGGCCGGAGAAAGCTGCGAAAGCTACAGTCCAAGAGCCGAACACGGAACGTCGTTTCAAAGCCGCCATCAGAACCTTTGCCGACGAACGAACGCGATTCGTCGGGATAAGAAGGGGATTTCAGTCGGTCTGCGTTAAAGTCACGCTGGAAGTCGCGGCATCCTGCCGGTTTCCGCCCTCCCCTGTCAAGGACGAACGTCTACGTTAATAGACCAACAACAGAGCACTGCCGCCCGGCCGGACTCGGCAAGGACGCTCGACTCCCGTCGGCGAGAGAACTACCCGAGCTGCTGCTCGAGCCATGCTTCGAGCCGCAGGACTGATTCGATGCCGCCCTCGCCCACGCGCAAAGCACGCATCCCGGCGCCAATTGCACCCTGGACGTCCGCGATCGGGTCGTCGCCGACGAAGACGACCGAGCTTCGCGGCAAATTCCAATTCGCGATCCCGAGCTGGAAGATGCGTTCATCCGGCTTTCGAAAGCCAACCTCGCCCGAGATGATGATGGGGTCGAACAAGTCCGCGATTTCGAGGCTCGCCAGCTTCGCGCGTTGTGTTGCGCCGGTCCCGTTCGTGATCAGGCCGAGCGGATAGGCTCGAACGAGCCGCACGAGTAGCTCACGGATACCAGGCTCCAACCTGACGTGCGCCGTGAGGCCGGTACGAAAGCGGTCCATCCGCTGCTCGTGGTTCCCTTCCCAGCCGAATACCTGACTCAAATGCTCGAGGAGCTTCGCTTTGTCACCGCGCCCTCGGGCATCGAGCTGTGCGATTGAGTCACGCGCCAAGGTGATCCCCGAGCGCCGAGCCTCGGCTTCGAGCCAAGACCAAAACGCGATCTCGCGCGAATGCAGCGTTTCATCCAAATCCAGGAGAATTCCTCGGATCTCTGGCACGGTAGGGCTCAACCGATCGCGGCTTCTAGTTCGCTCTTGGTAAAGAGCGCCGACAAGCGGAGGTCGATCTGCGAAAGCGTCTCGACCCCGCCCGCTTGCCGGTCGATCACGCAAATCACCGACGAGATCGAAGCGCCGAGCGTGCGAAGTTGCTCGGTCGACGTGACCACTTGACCTCCCGAAGTGACCACGTCCTCCACCACGAGCAAGCGACGGCCTTCAATCGGCACCCCCTCGGCCAGGCGACACGTCCCGTAGAGCTTGGCTTCCTTCCGCACGAATGCCACCGGCAGCCCAGTTTCCAAGGAGAGCGCTGTAGCAATCGGCACACCGCCGAGCTCGAGGCCAGCCAAGATCTCGGTATCGGTGGGCACGAGTGGGGCGAGTTGTTGGGCTACCGCGCGCAACAACTTTGGCTCAGACTCGAACCGATATTTGTCGAAATATTCGCGGGAAGACGCGCCAGATCGCAGTCGGAAATCACCCGTCAGGCGCGCCACGCGCGTGATGGAGAGGAGCAGCTCTTGTCGATCCATCGCAGGGCAACCGTACTCACGCCCAACACCGATTTCAACCGCGCGCATTCGTATCAGTCTTCGAAATCACGATCCGAAACAACGGAAGTAAGCGAAGGCACTCCTGACTGCGCTTCGGCGAGCAGAACCGTATTCTCGAGCAGCATGGCAACCGTCGTGACTCCCACACCTCCCAGCCGCGGTGTCAGCCACGAGGCTTTCTCGCTGACGGATTCGTCGACGTCCGGCAGGAGGTGTTTGCCTTGCCAGGTGATTCCCGCGCTGATCACGATGGCGCCCTCGCGAACCATGCTCGGTTGAACGATGCCCGGTTGACCAACGCCAGCGATCAGGATGTCCGCGCGCAGCGTGTACTCGGCCAGATTGGCGACCGCGGAATGAAGCACGGTGACTACGGCGTTTGCTCCTGGGGCTTTTGTGCTGAGCAGCAGCGAGAGCGGGCGACCGAACGTCGGGCCTCTGCCCAATACTACGACGTGACGACCGGCCGTTGCGAGCTGATAGTGCTGCAGCATCGCGCGCACACCCGCCGGCGTTGCCGGCACCGGGCCAGGATCGCCGAGCGCGAGGCGTCCCAGATTGGTGGGGTGCAGACCATCAGCGTCCTTGCCTGGATCCATCCGCAGCAGCGCACGGCCAAAATCGAGTGGAATCGGCAACGGGTGCTGAATCAAGAACGCGTGAATTCTGCGATCCGCGTTGAGCCGATCAATGGTCGCGTGGAGTTCTTCCTGCGTAGTATTCGCGGGAAGGCGGATACTTTCGGACCAAACGCCAGCGCTCGCACAGGCGTCATGTTTCTTGCGGACGTAGTCAACGCTCCCCGCGTCGTCGCCGACCAGGATGGTGGCGAAGCCAGGCACGACCCCGCTCGAGCGCAGCGAGGCCGTTCGAGCGCGCACCTGCTGTATCACGCCGTCAGCGACTGGTTTTCCTCCGAGAAATCTCGCGGACATGGGACCTCCAAAATGCGGAAAGCCCAGGCGCGCGGCAGGAAGATCGCTGCTCCCGAGTGGTCGATTCCACACTTAGGCGCCAGTCACAGCGACAGGCGTTGACTAGCAGCCCTCGCCGCAACGAGCAAGCACGACCGCGCGTTAGTGAGACCTCGTGCTGGGCTCGCTCGTGAGTTGGATTTGGTGCGTTGCGTCGGCGTTCGCGGCGATCCGTTCAAAGCCGAGGGCGACGTAAAACCGATCCGCGTCGGATCCAAAGCTTCGCAGCCGAACGGTTCGAAAGTGTTGCTGCGCATGCAGCAGCACGGCGCTGACCAATGCCCTGCCTACGCCGCGCAAGCGACTACCCGGCACGACGTAGAGATGGCGGAGTCGCCCCAGCGTGGCGTCCGCGGCAAACGGATCTGTATTCAGGCCGCAAATCGCGACCAACTGACCGCTCAGGCGCGCTTCGAACAGGGCCTCGCCGGGGCCTAGAAAGCGATTGGAACCGCGGTCCCATTCCGCGCGCAAACGTTCTACGGCACGGAAATTCTCGTCCAAGCTTACGGCAACCAGCTCGCCAAGCTCGTCCGGTAGGGCTTCGATGCGTCCAATCTCCAACCCTTCACTCAAGGCGAATTCGACTCGTTTGTGGGCCGCGTTGCCCCTGATAGCTGCTCCCTCGCTCGGCTGAACCGTAGGGCAATCGAGCTGGGGATTTCAGCTCGTGAAAGACCAGCTGCGCGACCCGCATCCCGGGGTAGAGCTTCACGGGGATGGGACCGATATTCGACAACTCGAGCGTGATCTGTCCCTGAAATCCGGGATCGATGAAGCCCGCCGTCGCGTGGATCACGACCGCGAGGCGACCGATACTGCTGCGGCCATCGACCGTCGCCACCAGGTCGTCCGGAATCGCTACTTCTTCGATCGTGGAGCCGAGCCCGAATTCACCGGGATGAAGCACGAAGGCGTCACCATATGGGACGTGCAGGCGCTGGCTCGCGGCGACGAGCGTCTGCGGATCGCGCGGATCGAGGCAAGAGACTTGGCTCGGTCGATAGATCACGAATTCGTCGGATAAGCGGACATCGATGCTGGCGGGTTGAATTTGCAAGCGCTCGTCTTCCAGCGGACCGACCTTCAAATCGCCTCGAGCGAGTCGCGCACGAATGTCGGCGTCCGATAGGATCATGCGCAGCACGATAGCAGGACACGCGCATGTGCGTGAAGCGCTTCAAAAAGAGCCGCGCTCGCACAGCCAGCGCGCGCCCGCGTCGAGCAAAAACCCCAGCGCGCCGACCACGAGGATCACGGCCATCAGCTCCGAGTAGGCCAGGCGGTCGCGCGCATCGAGGATGTAAAAGCCGAGCCCGGCGTTGACGCCGAGCATCTCGGCGGGCACGAGCACGATCCACGAAATCCCGATTGCGAGGCGGATCCCCGTCAGCACGTTGGCCAAGATCCCGGGCGCGATGACCTGCAGGAGCAGCTCGCGGCGCGTCGCAGCCAGGCTCCGCGAGAGTTCGAGCCAACGCGGATCGAGGGCGCGAACCCCGGCCGCGGTGGCCAGCAAGATCGGCCAGGTCGCAGCAAACGCCAACAGAAACCAAATCGGCCGATCTCCGACACCAAACACCATCACGGCCAGCGGCATCCAGGAGATGGGAGAGATCATGCGTAGAAACTGAATCGAGGGCGACGTCAGTTGATCGAAGCGTGGCGAGCTGCCAATCGCAATCCCCAGAGGAACCCCCAGCACGAGCGCGGCGAGCAGCCCGACCAACACGCGCTCCAGGCTCACCGCCACGTGCGGCCAGAGCGCGGCGTGGCGCACGAGCTCGAACGCGACGGCCAGCACCGCCACCGGCGAGAAGCGCTCGCCCATTCCCCCCTCATCGCTGCCCGCGGCCACTGCCCACCAGAGCGCGCCGAGCAGAAGGATCCCGGTAATTCCCCACAGGACGCGCGAGGCCAGGGAGCCGCTCGACTGAGCCGGCAAGTTCATGGCGCGATCTGTTCGATTCGAGACAGGTCTTGGTTCAAGCCGAACGCCGCAAAGCCGTTCTGTGACGCGAGCGCCTTCTTCACGAATCGGTCGTCGACCAGCTCGCTCGCTGCGCGCTTGGGATCCAGGCTAGCGAGGAAGTCGTGATTGCCTTCGACCAAGGTCTGCTGAAGGCGCCGCACGAGCTCTTCCGTGTAGCTAGGGAAAGGATAGGGCTGGAAATCGATGCGCCGATCGTTCCATTCGGGATGCCGGATCGCGCCCGTCTGGATGTAGCCGGCGACTTCTGCAGCGGCGGGCGCCAGTACACGCGTCAGGATTTCACGCGGATGCGGCGTGTAGTGATTAGCCCCGTCACTGGCCAAAATTTGAGCGGCTTCGGCGCGGTGCTCTCGCGTCCACAGCTGCGCCCGAACGATCGCGTCGACTACCTTCTGCGACCACTCTGGCCGGCGTTCCAAATCTGCCTCGTGCATGAAGACGACGCAGCACGCATGCTCCCGCCAGACGTCACCGGTGAAACGGAGTACTTTGCCAATCCCCTTCGCCTCCGCGGCGGCGTTGAATGGCTCGGCCACGATGTAGCCCTCGATGCGACGCGATGCGAGCGCTGGCGGCATGTCGGAAGGTGGCAGGACCACGAGATTGACTTGGTTTCGCGTCGGCTGCTCACCCTGCTTCAGCGCGACCGGCGTCAGCCCACTCTCTCGAAGGAGCAGCTGCAAGACGACGTTGTGAATCGAGTACCAGAAAGGGATCGCCACCGTCTTACCGGCGAGATCGGTCAGCTTTTCTACGCCGGGCGACACGGTGAGACCAGAGCCACCCACGTGGTTCCAGGCCACGACCTTGGCCGGCACTTTGCTCCCGAAGCGTGCCCACACCGTCATCGGCGAGAGTAGATGGACGACATTCACCTTGCCAGCGAGGAACGCTTCGACCAACTGAGCCCAGCTGCGCAGCAGGACGGGCTTTTCGGAGCGGATCCCGGCCTGATCGAAGTAGCCTTGCTGGTGGGCCACGAGCAGCGGCGTCGCGTCGGTGATCGGCAGGTAGCCAATGCGGACTGGCTCGTCGGGTTCCTTTCGCTTGCAGCCCTCGAGCTGCGAAAGCAGGGGCAGCGCTCCGGCCGAGGTGAAGAGCGAAGCGAGCCGCAGCATCTCGCGACGTGAAGGCTGGTATTGGCACATGAAAGACTCCCAGAAAAATGTAAAGGGCTACGAAGCGTCACTCGCTCGGGAACGTCTCGTACAGACGCTTGACGACTTCGATGCGCAGCTGGCCGAGCGCCTCGAGGGACGACTCGCGCGGATGCGCGCAGTCGATGTTCCAGATCTTTTCCACGACCGCTGGGCTGCGACCAAGGAGCACGACGCGGTCCGCGACCAGCAGCGCTTCGTCGATGTCGTGGGTGACGAGCGCGATTGCAGTGCCCCGCTCGCGGACCAACTTGAGCAGAATGCGCTGCATCTGGCGGCGCGTGACTTCGTCCAGCGCGCCGAAGGGCTCGTCCAATAGCAGCACGCGGGGGCGGCGCGCCAAACAGCGCGCCAGAGCGACACGCTGCGCCATGCCACCGGAAAGCTGCGCTGGTCGGTAGTGGGCCGCATGCGAGAGCTCGACCTGCGCCAATGCGTCCTGAACGCGCTGGCCGCGCTCGCGCCGGGTCGAGGCCGGTTGGCTCGCGAAGTCCAAACCGAACGCGACATTTCTTTCGACGTCACGCCAGGGCAAGAGGCAAGCGTCCTGAAACGCGAGCGCGACGTCGGGATGTCCGCCCCGGGCGGGCGCTCCGAAAGCAAGCAGCGCTGCTTGCTTTCGGAGCGCCCGC
>Ga0247778_1000564_pt1 | contig 40066 bp, 40 predicted proteins | sample UWRJL049202B5_FD_179939 | JGI IMG/M metagenome (GOLD analysis project Ga0247778, IMG submission 179939) | Plant litter microbial communities from Arlington Agricultural Research Station in Wisconsin, United States - UWRJ-L049-202B-5 | ecosystem: Environmental > Terrestrial > Plant litter >...
TTTGTCAAACAATCTTCCGCCAGATGTTCCGTGTCTATTCACATCTGTACTGGGCCCACTTCATCGAACCCTTTTACCACCTCAGCCTTGAGAAGCCAATGAACAGCTGCTTCAGTCACTTCGTTCACACCGCCACCGAGATTGAGATGTTGAAACCCCAGGAGCTGGAGCCGATGCAGCCATTGATCGACTTATGGGCCGCTAACGGAACATTCCCCAAGGAGTCGAAGGCTTACGCATGCGCTAACCTCAAGGCTGGGGAACGCCTGTTGGCACTTTCTGGGACTCAATAAGGTGCTAATAGATATGAATGGGATCCGATTGGACGAACAATGAGCTGCGATTGATGCTGGCATTGAGAGGGATAGGACGTTCTTTTAATTTGGTCCCGATAACGGTCGAATCTTCTTGCATGGTTCTGAAGCGTGATGGCATTGTTTTGAGGGATCTGATTTCTCGATAGGGCGTTTCCTGATTTCACACAAGAGACACTATGTTGCATGGGGGTGTAGACGATCACAGAAAGGTTGATAAATCAGCACATGGATAAATGAAAGCACGTCATGAATGAATGATCAATTAGTGATGCAAGAAGCAAGATATGCGATCCGTGCTAAGCAAATCAATCCTCTTTTCACTTTGACATTTGCCTTTGCCCCTTTTTTTCCATCTCCCTCCCTCCTCAAGCCACGACTTCACTGATGTTATATTCCACAACGGTTGGCTTTCCCGGCTCCACAATAAAACGTCCACTTCCAACATATAACTTCTCCTCGATAGCCCTCAACTCATCACTTCCAGTCTCGAAAGTAATATGCGAAACTACATCCGAAATCAGCAAACGCCTCGCCTCTCATCTCCCCTCATCAACACCAAAACTCACCAACATTACCAAACTCCGTCGTCTTCGCATCAGCAGCACCACCCAGCACAGCACCAATAGCAGACGTAAGTGTAATGATCCCACTATACTTATACGAAATAACACATCCGCTCTTATCATTCAGCAAACTGTTGACTTCGAGACGCTGCTTCGATTTAGTAGCTCTCTCAAAAATTTTAGACGAGGAGGACGTACGAGATGCTTCCCAGACGGGTCCTGACGCAGGTAATCGGAGCCATGCGCAAACACGGCGTCGACTTTGGTGGGGTAATCCGGCTCGGAGCGGAGGTAGGATCCTTCTGAGAGGAAGCGGGCGAAATGAAGGGGGGCTCCTTTGGAGACATTGCCTACTAAGACGGCGGGTGCAAGGACGATCTGGTGAGGTGTGGTTGTTAGTTTGTTGTGACTTGGTGATGTTGTGATACTACATCCACATATCGATTATACAAGTAATACAATTTCGGGAACCCCCGCAGAAAATTTTGAAAGCACCTAATCCCAGAGGGATGAAGTCTCCTGGTGAACATTGAAAGCAGGTGGAGAAGTCAAGTGATGCGCGATGCGCTGGCTCACTTGGTGAAGTCTGGGTATGAAGGAGAGTGGGGTGGAGACTTACATGCGTCGTGAAAGCAGGAACGAGCTTGGGAAAATTTGACATCTTGATGGGTTCTGGAATGCTCTATTTGCGTTGATTTTGGGGTCGATGGGAATTGAGTGAAGTTGAAGTCAAGTTGGACCTTGACGAGGATATAACCTTCGAGCCAATTCGAGATCTGCACCTTCCACATGCGCCCCTCTTTGGTAACACTGCATGCAGTGCAACCTCACCGCCTCGCCTGCCAAATACCCCGCGTCTTGTGGAGAACCTGGCCCCGAACTGTCAGAGATTGCAGCTTACTGTTTGGAAGTTGGGTTTGAATAGTTAAGATGGGAGTTAAAAGGCACCTCCCCACTTCAAATACTTCTAATCGACCGTACCGAGCGTCAATGCATGGTAAAATTTGACACAATGCTGGCTATCAAGTGACTGATTTGCCAAGGATGTTACAACTCCAAGTCATTGTAGTACATTCCGTACTATACGTGCATCCAAATATCCAATCAACGATGCAGACTTTCCAAGTACACAACCAACCTCTTTTTGATGATAACCCCCACGACCTTCGCAGTCCCTTCCTCGATTACAATCAGATGCCTCAGTCCCAGCTTCCCAAACATCTCAACGGCATACTCCATCGGCGCTTTCGCGCAAATCGTTAAGGGTGTACGATCTACGAATACTGACAGCGGACCTTGCAGCAAGTCGACCGGTTCCCCATCTTTCAAAACCCCCTCTTCATGAATAGCAAAGTCAAGTTCTCCTTCTGCAAGGTAACCATGTAACATCCCATGACTGTCAACAAGAACAAGACCCGCATCCATAAGCCCTCTGGATTTAAGCTGAGAAAGCTTGGTCGACAGTAGTGACTTGGATACTTTAAACTCAGGGCCTACATCGACAGTGATTTCTCTCATGGTTTGCGCTGGAGGTATCAGCTCCTCAACCAAGCTTCCATCCTTCCTCACTATTCCCAATGCGTGCTCGGAATCCAAAAATGGATGGCCTAGTACTGTCTGAGCGAGATCATAGACGCCCTCACTGCTCAGCGCATCTGCCACCCATTTTGCTACCAAGATAGCGATCATGAATGGGGGAATGTAGTCTACCTCGCCCGTGAGCTCGAACATGATAACTGTGAGGGATACAGTCATACGTGAGACCCCGGCGAGAAAGGCGGAGGCACCCACCATGGCGAATATGCCGGGAGAGATATCAGGGATTGCTTGGCCTATCAGCCGACCGAACAGAGCACCAGCGTCGAGGGCTGGAATAATAATTCCAGAGGGTACTTTGCAGCCGAAAGTGACGATTGTTAAAATGAGCTTGATGGAGGTCCCGTAGATGAGCCAGCCATAGTAGTGACTTTTGTCTTCCTGTGCTTCTTGGGCACAAACCCAAGATCCTTCTGGCTCGCGACAGTCAACAAGGAGGTTCTTGATAATAACGTCGCCTGGCTCCCGAGTCAACGGGTTGGGGTATTGGAGGAGGGCTGTTGCGAGGACTACCAGGGCAAGTTCGAAGACCGGGTGCTTGCTAACAATGGCGTATTTTCGGAACGACTTTGACCAGAGGAAGTTGGCTTTGCAGAATATGCCGCCGAAAAGTCCGCCCATCATGCCTAGGAAGATAAAAATAAGATAGTGTTCTGGCTTGTAACTGTCGCCGTAATTCGTTTCAAAAAGTACAAGCTTGCCAGTCCCATTGGGATTGAGAGCTTTGAGCACCACCGCCGCGGATAAGGAGCAGAGGAAAGCTCGCCAGAGCACTTTGCGAGGAAAGTAAGTGCTGATTTCCTAGAAGATGGTTAGTCTAGTTCTCGAAGAGAGTATAAGAGCCGTCTTAACTCACCTCATAGGAAAATAGGACTCCGCCAATTGGGGCTCCGAAGGCGACGCTCAGACCTGATGAGCAGGCCACGCTCAGCATTTCTCGCATTTTCCTCCCATTTCCTTTATATTTTGGAAACAAATTTGCAACCAGATACCCTACGCAGGTAGAAATATGAACGAATGGTCCTTCCTTGCCCAGACACAGGCCAGTCGCAACCGCAAATGTTGCACCGACTGCTTTGACCAGGAGCACCTTGAAGTCCAGAAAGTGCGGAATGACAAATCCGGACAAGACGGTTTTGATTTCGGGAATCCCACTTCCAGCTGCCATATACATGGATTTCCCGGTCAAGGGACCTTGCTTTCCCACCGTATATGCTGTTTGATCATGTTCTGCTGCTGCTGGCAGATTGGCTTTCGTGGTCAACGTCACAACTCCTGCGATTATGCCGAAAAGTAGGGCAAATCCAACATATATCCCGAATGATCCCCAGTAGGTATCAGACCAGAACACCCAAGTCTTGCAGTGTCCACTGATGGTGTCTGTAGTCCCGAGTAGGGGTGACTTGCCGGTACAGCAAGATTCTCTGTTTTTAAGAGGGTTTGATGAGCAGTATCCAACTTTGTAGTCACTGACAGTGGCTTCCGCAATATCTTCAAGAAAAAGAGATCAGTGCTGCTTTTTCATGATTGAAGGCCATATGAGATATCTTACCAACAAGAAAAGCTACAATGGCAGTAAAGATTCCAATAAGAGCCGCGGCGACCCAACCCTGGCATGCATCCCATGATGCTAGGAGCCGTCCTTTGATGCTTCTCTTGGACTTGATAGCTCGATGCCGGTAGGAATCCTTGATCTGTAGTAAGAATCAGCACAGAGACACTATGATTCATTGGTTGTGAGCTCTAACAAGATCGTGTAACCAGTCAATCGTTGTATAGTCGTTGTAGGGCAGTCTTTCACCAATCGCTGTTCCACCCAGGGCTTCTTCCTCTTTTGAAAGATGGGAAGAAATGATTGATGAGCTATCATCGGCGCGAACTCCATCGCCCGTTGTGGTCCCACGTCTGTGCCCGGTCAATTCAGCAATTCTCGGATCTAGGAGATGCGTCTGTTCGTTGCGATTGACAGTTTCCTCGTCTTGGGACATGACTACCTCCGCCAGTCTTCATAAGAAGGGGAACGGCAAGAAGGGGGAGACATATGGAAGTTATGACGGGTATGAATTCAGCTATGTCTGCCGTGCTTAACTCGAAGCCTCGGTGCCTTTTCAACCAGTAGCTGTGCTGTCTATCTTGGAATGATAAGAAAATAGGTAGTCCCTGATAAGGAGATAACCCCCCCCCCCTGTTTTACATAAGAATCCATCAAGGCGGCCATGTGATCCAATAAAGAAAGCATCGAATAGAGACGAAAGCTGAAGCCGTATGGGCCGGGAAAAGGAGACTGAGATATTTGATGATGAATGTCTGAACTCTTCTGACATTTTCATCTTCAGAAAGCCAGAGAGTCATGTGTTGCAGGATCAACAAGCATCAGGTTCCACTGGGACCTGGTGGACCCTGAATTTTTTCGAGCTTAGCAAGGGGCGGTGGGTGGAGGAGAGGAGCACGCGACCGTCTTTGGTCGTCGTTTTGAGCGGGCACTCATCTCCATCTCCATCTCTGTCCGAATTCCCCTTCTTTCTCGTTCTTTGAAGCTCAACTTTGCTCAGTCTCAAAGTGCCGTACTGCCGTACTACAAGAAGACACGGCTTTTGTGCCTGGCAGAGCCGGAACCGACAGGCTACAGCAACCCCTCAAACCAAGTCTACCGTTCCCCACCCCTCTCCTGAGTTACGCCAACGACATCGAATTTGTATGTTGCTGCTATCTGCGCATGTATTCTGTCGTACAATACCCTTTCTGACCAAACGTCGAGATTGTAATTACAAAGCTTCGATCGAAACATCTCACGCCAATTGTCCAGCTTTCAAATTTATGACGTCGCTTGCTACCTGTACCTCAATGCAAGAAACCCACTCCCTTCAACTACAAACGCCAACCCATCCCGCCTTGTCCCATATCTGAGTCACTACTTCGGGAATATACATAGTGAGTCTGCCTCCTGTCTCTCAGGGGCCTCCAATTAACATCTCATAGCATTTCATACCCACACTTCACCGACTTTTCCTACCTCCTTGTATCCGAAATCAAGACCATGCAGACAATATCAGGGCCCAAGCCGGGTGCCGGCAAGGTTCGATTCATACCTCTCAGCTATAATCAAGCCGAGTCGCAAACGTCGGCTCTGCGTCTGGTCTACACACTGCGGCCGGAATGGGAGCACACCGATGGGAAGATCGAGTTCAATCGCTTTACAGATGGGATTACAAACACGTTATTGAAGATCGTGAACAAGAGACCAGGTCTCTCATCGGAGGAGATAGATAGCGAGGCTGTTCTACTGAGAGCGTACGGCCAGGGCACTTCTCTGATCATTGATCGGGAGCGGGAGACTCAAAATCATGAATTGCTCATGCAGTACAATCTTGCCCCTCAATTACTAGCTCGATTTCATAATGGGATGCTGTATCGTTTCATCAGAGGAGCAGTGACATCTCCAGCAGACCTCCGGAGAGAAGAAATTTGGCGTGCAGTTGCCAGGAGATTAGCAGAATGGCACGCTGTCGTGCCCTGCCTACCATCCTCTCGAGAGCCCCTAGCGACAGAGATCACCGGAAGTGAAGACCTCGGAATCCCAGCACCAACGCCTAGTAGGAAGGATCCAGCATTGCAGCAGGCTATTGACAATGTCGCACCCGGAAAGCCTGCTCCTAATGTTTGGACTGTCATGCAAAAATGGATCTATGCACTCCCAGTTGCGTCTGATGCAGAAAAAACTAGGCAAGCAAATCTGCAGAAGGAATTAATACGACTGGTTGCGGAATTCAGTAATCGGCCAGGTCTGGGTAAAGACAGTGTGAGTGATTCCTGTGAGCCTCAACGGCCTGTTGGTGGTCTCAGAACGAAACGCTTCAGAAGCCCTGTCAAAAGCTACCTGGGGGACTCCACGTTATTGCCCGGGCTGTGCTAACTCTTCTTCCAGCTTGTGTTTGCTCACTGTGATCTATTGAGTGGTAATGTGATTATACAACCACGTCTAGCTGGAGCCACACAACCCAGTTCCCCTGAAACGGTCAGTTTCATCGATTACGAGTATGCCACTCCCTCTCCTGCGGCGTTTGATATCTCGAACCATTTCGCAGAGTGGGGCGGGTTTGATTGTGAACACGACTTACTTCCAACAAAATCTCAAAGGCGTGATTTCATTCGTGAATACATTCGGAGCTACTTTGCCCATCTGAATCATGATGAAGTAGTTGACGAGGAGGCCGAAGTTAGACATCTTTTCGAGGAGGTGGACGTCTTTCGAGGGATCCCGGGTTTCTACTGGGGAATATGGGCCTTGATTCAAGCCACCATTTCACAAATCGACTTTGATTATGCTACTTACGCCGAAATCCGATTGGGGGAGTATTGGGCATGGCGGGAAGAGATGGATGGCAGCAGGGCTTCAGCTGGTAAAGAATTGCCACTGAGAGAAAAACGATGGGCGCAGGAGGTGTGAACTCTTTAGTGCTATGCATAAACCCTTGATGATGAAGTACACGATTGTTCTGCCCTACCAACGGCTGCATATAACAAGATGTCAGGAACAGGACATACTGGAATATTGGGAGCGGCCGCGATGGTAGCGATTCTCGGCTTCAACGCGCAGAGAAAAAGTTATTTTGGCTAGCAAAATTGAGGCGTATGGTTTTCAACGACGGTTTTACATGGAAGGCAAAAGTTCATAGAAATGGAAATAATGCCAACGACAACCCTTGTTGCTCGTACAGCAGCGCCTAAGAGTAATGATAGTGATGGCTTAGCCACGAGGAAAAGAATGGAATTCACTTCTCACCCGTTTCCAGAACAGTTCCAAATTTCCAGGATCAACTTGAAACCAAAGATACGGAGCGCTGCTACTACATCATTATTGTTCCCTGCGGGATAATTATGGATTCTACTTACGTCCAGAGATCAAACGAACGCGAGTTACCGACGGTGAAGACTCTATCTTCCAATGATTGACAGGGACACCTCGCTCTATTTTCAATATCGTATTCATGAATGGAAAGTCCCGTCGATTCTTAAGTAGGGAAGTATGAACGCCCGTCATAAGGCTGCTGCTACATCCTGACGTGCTATCAGAGACAATTGGTCAGGATGATTGCCACGAAGGCTCAGAGCAGATCCTCCACGGGTGTCAGGCACTGCATGTGCGGCGCGTGTGAATGAGGAGTTCGATGCATGGCCACAGGGAATAATTGGGAATGTGGCCTAACCTGGGAATAGCATCAAGATTAGGAGATCTCCAGCTTTAAACATTGCCACCAACACAGGAGAAGTCCTGCAATCTCAATCCACGGCTTTGGTACGGTACTGTAGCATCGATGGAAAGAGCCGAAGCCCAGTGCACGGCTACTGTACTCCGTATCTTCGACCCGGATAGCTTCTTCAAGTAAGGTTAGGAAGCCTGTCCCCAAGCTGCGATCAAGCTGCAGACTTACAGTGCATCAACGTTAGCGGCGGCACTTGTGCTGTTGGAGAAATGATCACAGCCCTCGGCGCTGGAATGGTTGCTCGGATACTTCGAGCCGTATTTTGCAAGAACCACGTCTATCTAGAATTATTATTCTCCACAACGACATACTATACTTAACAGGGACCGGAAGTACGAAGATACGAATTCCTCAAAATGGAAAATCTGCATTCCATCTCGTCAAAGCTGTGGGTGCTAAGCTGGTAGCCATACAGTACCAAAATTACAATCATCAGTAGTTGAGACGAAACTTGCTCAACGTCTGCTGAAGTCCAATTGCCTGCTCGAAACGAGTCATAAGCTCGCTTATCGTATTTTTCCAACAGTCAGACATGCCTTTAGGTTGCCTTCTAGAACAAACGTTCCTCCAAGGGGTTCGGCTTCGATTCCCACGTTATCAAGCTTACGCCGGGTGAGCGCCAAACCAAAACCATCATCCTGGATCAGATCTTGTGGCTCCCCAGTGATCTTCAACAATGCCATGTGCCAGACAAGGTCCTGTATTTCTTGAAAATCCAGGCAATGGGCTGCAACAGCTGCGCCCTCTTTCCGGAAGGGAGGCTGGTGAAGCCAAGTTCATGCTGATTCCAGTGGGATTACTGGACAAATGTTTCGTGTTTCAAGAAGTCAAGGGTGTGCTGGGGCGCAATGAATAACACTTCATTGGTTGCATTATACGATCTGAGCGGCTGCTGCAAATCTTCAACAGTAATTTCTGCAGCAACAACTTGACGAGTGGTGCAACTCTCGCCGGCGGTATGAGATTTCCTGCAGGACGTTGTTGGTGCAGCTACGACGACAGTAGTAGCTCATAGGCAGCATGTCCCTAGACTCTAGAAGCTTTCTAAGCCTATCAAGGCATGCAACTAATTCCGAAGGGTCTTCTCTTGACCGCTTCTTTCCGGTGCCAAATTTGTGGTTCAATTTGTGAGTTGGGACGGATCGTCGCAAACAGCAAGGGCATTTCGGCGACCAAAGTCATCTCCACACCCACGACTAGCTATCTAGAGTACGCCGGTCTCCTTGCTACGGCGCAAGATTGAAATCTGACTCTATTCTCAGAGATTAGCCGAGCCTTGTACTTTCGGCTTCGCATCACACAGTACTACTAGAGCCTTGTCTAGCCCATAGGATTGGCCATTTAGCATTTAAACCTTCCAGTACAGTACCGGCCCTATCCACTGGCAATACATGGAGCACTGTGGCCGGGCTGAAGCCTCATGGCTCTCATGCCACAGGATCAACGTGCAGCTAGCCCTACGTGGACGCGCTTGTTTTCTTAAGTGGCCTGGTAGGCTCAGCCTTGAACCAGCCTCGAATGAGTAAGTCTCGGGCTGACTCCCCTCGCGTTTGAACGTCGAATCAACCTGCGGGCGGTGTGCATGATGACTGGTAGCCACTATGAGTTATTTCCAAACCCGCACTTAGAAAACATGGAGAAGTGCAGTCAAGCTCACACCACGCGCATGGAGGCCGCTATCTCAAAACGTTCCTGGATTACCAGGACTGGATTAGTGCCTCAAGGCGTACACCTTGCCAAACTGGGGCAATTACCTACCTCGACCCCCTGAAAGAAGTAATTCGTTGCGGCTAGTGTGGAGATGCATGTAGATGTAGTTACGGCAGGGACGGAACAGGGTATATGATCTCACACCACCCTCCCCTGCCGGAGGATTCGAGTTATTAAGTTGTTGTATCCTCAAGGTATATCTCCAACGGTTTAAAAGTCTTCTACTTTCCCACAATGACCCTCCAAACCGTCACCAAACATCCGCGACAATACTCTCTCCAAGGCAACATGGATTCAGCAGCAGACAAAGAGGAACGCAAGCGCGAGGTATGCATGATCTGATATATAGCTACATGTCTCTAGCAGCAACTAACATACCTATAGTATAACAGACTCGCTCAACGAGAATTCCGTATGTTTCACCAGCATCCTCTTCTAGTCTCGCCAACTAACACTCTTCAGGCCGTAGACGGAAGGAGCACCTCAAGAATCTTGAGCAAGCACAAAAGGAGCAGAGCTCTGAGCAGTCAGAAGAGATTGAGCGCCTAAGATATCAGAATGACGAGCTTCGAAGAGAAAATGAGGCTCTAAGAGCACAGCTTTACGCATCATCAACACCTTCATCTCACAGCCTCATATCTGCGCCTATCAATGTACCATCGCTTCCGAATGACGGTCGCGCATATTCGCTCTCCCCTTCAATTTCAGGCACCTCATTGTCTGGCACCGGCAGCCCTCCAGCGACGATGGGTTCAGATATGATGCCTATGGCGGCGCTATCTTTAACATCTTCGATGTTAGCCCCATCCATGCAAGCATACGCCGACCCTTCAATGCAAGCATCTTCTCAGCCATATTCCATGGTACATCCATCCGGCCTCCGTCATAATTCACAAAGCTCACCTGAGTCATCAGGGTTCCGAAGTTCTCGATCTGCAATGGGACCCCCTTTTCAGTCTATGATCATGTCTCACTCGACCGAGGCTCAAGCACCAGTGCAAGGCCACCAAAGAAGAGTCAGTTCCCAACCATCAAAGTTAGTTGCACAAATGTTGATTTAAATTTCAGCAATACTAATACTGGGATCATCAGTATTTCCTTGGTTCCTTATGATCGCAACAAAGCTCGAGCTGAGATCAACCGGATATTCCTACCGCTTTACTCTGATTCATCGATCACTTCAAATCCAGAAAGGCATCTCGCAGTGCTGCGGTCTTTGAGTGACAGTTTGCCAAGCGTTCTGAAGCCAAGTAAAGCACAACTAGAGACGCCTCATTATTGGGGAATCGACATGATCGCATCGCCCACATTACGCGAGCGGCTGCTCCAAGCAGGATCAGATGCAGCGCGTGGCTTTATTACAGAAATAGGAATCACAGGAACAGAACGAGAGGATGTAGGGCAACTCATTATCTGGGGGGATGATCCTCTGAACGAAATGTCATGGGAATTTTCGCAGCCCATCTTGGAACGTTGGGGATGGCTACTAGGTCGCGACTGGGTCAATCGCGCAAACCTGTGGCGACGGCAGAGAGGAGCTACTCAACTCCCAGAGTGGTGAGGCGTTTTTGAAGCATATTACAACAGCAGAATGGGGCATAGCGATGGTGTTTTGAGCGCACGACTAGACGAACTACGACTCACATCTAGACGACATGAATAATACAATACTTTACCACACAGGGACTCAATCGAACTGCCACAATCAAAATAGGTGCGCACCAGGGTGCTGTTCTGGGGAATGTGTTTCAAGTTTCGCGTTGCTCGGGTTGGCCGGGAGAGGTCCTTCAGGAGAACTCTCGGACAGTGACGCAAGCGCCAGCTATGCATTGATGGCAGCCTGCAAAAGATTCGACCTTCGATCACTCGTACTGGAGCTTTTGATTAGGACCAGTGAGAAAGTGGGGGGATCTGGAAGGCGACAAGACATCACAAGCATCCCAGCGGCAAGGGACTAATGGCTTCCATCCAAGCAAATCATAGTAAATTATGGCAAATTATGAGCAGTTGGCTTTGGCACTATTCCAATTTGCAGCAGCACCAACACGCATATGGATGCTTCAGTAAGCACCTATGCACTATTATGTGACCTGGGCCTCATGCATGAAAGCTTGCAGCATTTTCTAGAGCATCAATTTCCTTCAGCGACCACTACACTAGGTCCAAGAGCGTAAAATGCCTCTGGTCCTAGATTTTGGCACAGGAAGTAACGGTGGTAACGTTGCAGATCCCGGCAGAAGAAGTAGGAGAGGCAGGGTTCAATTGGCGGCCTTGAATAATATGACATTGACCAGCATTACTAGTTGTGTGGAGGCTGGGAGAACAGTCTCCCCTAGCACAGACGACGGAGACTTGGAACGTACTAACCTCCGAAAACTACTAAGGCGAGACAACCAATGACTGACAGCGTGGCGTCTCCCATCTGATAACAATCCATATTACTAAGCCAGACAGATCTTCTCAACTCCGTAGCTTTTGTACGTTTTTGGAACTCGGAGTCTCGGAGTAGAATTCTGAAGTGCGGCTCAGAGGATTGGACGAGGTTTTCGAACATGAAACTTTTCTTGGGTCACCCGCATGGAAGTTTGGAAGCCTGCACGTAGGCTTCTTCCCCCACGCCGCATGCGGTGGCTCCGCAAGCAGCTCCTGCAGGTTTCTTCCTTCAGCGCCTGTCTCAGAGTTTCATCCCACGCCTCGTTCCGGAGTTCGGATCTCATGCTGGCGGGAGCCTCTAGGGCGCAGGAGAAGCTCCCGGACATCCTGCGACGACAGCGACGGCTCTTCTTCGCGCGGTCATTTGTCGAATCAGCGAAGGGACTACTGGGAGTGATTTGATCAACGGGTTCTATTTTGGGAGCACACGTCACAGACGAGAATGGGGATGGGGCACTCCATCCTGCAAGGCTCCTCCTCATTACATTGTCCCTATCGCTGATAAGATGGATCCGCTTTAAAACCCACAATAATGCTAAGGCCTATTTTCTGGAGCAGATTTGAAGAAGGAAAGTTCAGGAACTGATTGACCAGGATACAATGGTGCTCGTGAAGTTGGGATGAGCTTGAAATTAGGTGGGCTGGAGCAATTGGACCTTACCGGAAATTTGTTGGTTGGTTGGTATTATGGATAGGGATTGGAAATGATCAGAAATGGACGAGAAGGCGTGGCATTTCCATGGCTGTTGGGAGATATAACCTTAAATCCAATCGGGCGTACCGGGACGCCACGCTACCACGCTTTGCGGCTTTCCAATTCCCCTCGTGGGAGCCGACCCTCGCGTGGATCATGGTTTGGCCATGTGAGGCATCAAGCGCCACCCCATGTATGGGTTGGCTCGTGGTTGAATGGGTCGCCGTTGCCGCTAAGGCTACTCGATGCACTTGTGGCTGCCAGAACTAATCGAGTATTTGGGGGCGAGACCCACTGGGGGTACGGAGATATCTGTGGAACTACCCTTGAATATGCGTGAACCTCTACCATCTGTGAGGCTACACGGTACACACTTAGGACTACGGCATTAACAATCCTGTTGAGTATATCCGCACATATCCGCATGGTCCGGGACTCCAGACGGCCCTCTGAATCATTGTTCCTAAAATGCAGTTAATTAACTCGCATTTCATTCTATTTCCCCAGGATCTTCATGATATGATGCAGGATACTTAGCGCAGTCTACTTTCCAGGGTCACCGCAGATCTCTATGATTGGTGCAGAATACGGGCAGGTGTTGGACCCTATTTCACGTTCACCGTCTGTACATGTGCCTCTGGATGTTGGATGTTGGAACATCTCAATCTCGGGACTTTCTCTCTCCATGTCGAGAGCTTGTCGCTCACGGAAATGATCTTTTGAACCTGGAGCACGTATTTGTCAATAGCAGAAACCAATCTGCTTGCATGCTATGATGCGAAGCACTCCCATTGTTGGCATGGAGACAGCGATACAATATCGAATCATTGCTCACTGCCACTGGATCGATGACGAGATTGCGCGGCGATTTTGCAAACCGAGCCTCTGGGCCCCTAAACCTCTCAGCTTTCCTGGTCGAGCTTTGGATGCCTTCGTCGTCCCAAATTCAAGTAAGAAGCTGTGAAGGATCTGCACGAGGCGGGGTTTGCCGATCCTCTTCAGCACTTGCAAATCAGGTCCTAGTTTTGTCGCAATGCCTGGAGGTGAGCTCGGAGACGTTTCTCTAACACATGATTCTTCACCTCTTATTCTTTGGATTCTGAATCTGTATAACATTGAAAAAAGTCGAGTCTCAAGAAGATGAGAATTCGTCTACTGTTTAAGCTCCGCCAAATGCCGGGCCACTGCCGATGGCGGCTTTCCGTCAGAGGCCGATTTGAAGGACATCGCGGGGTTGTTTGCGGGGCTCACAAGTGGAGAACTCAAAAACGACTTCAGTTCATCGCACTGCTGTAAAGTTCTTTCTGAAAATCTCTTTCCGAATTCTGTTGAGAAATCTCCTTAAAGTCAAAACCCCCTGGCAACATGTCCCCCGGCGCAGAAAAACTTAAGAACAACAAAAGCATAGCCATTCTCGAAGCAGCCGAGAAAGGAAAATATGGCATTGTCTCAGTCGTCTGCGTAAGCTCACATCACCCCAAGAAAGTTTTCCAGAGCTAAATAGATCAAGTACAACGTTGAAGAAATCATTGCCACTCAGCGTGCAGCAGAAGCTCGCAAAAGCCCGGCGATGATACTCCTTTTCCCTTGGGCCCTCACCCAATTCAAATCTCACCTCGTCAACCTCGCGGCTGACGTCTGCAGGTCAGCCAGTATACCCATGTCTCTGCATCTAGACCACTGTCTTGAGATTGACCTCGTAAAATACGCGGCCGATATACCTAACGGATTTGATTCGATTATGGTGGACATGAGCCACTATGAGAAAGAAGAGAATTTGCGGTTGACGAAGGAGTTGACTGACTACTGTCACGAGCGGGGCATTGCTACTGAAGCTGAACCTGGACGCATTGAGGGCGGCGAGGATGGCTTGAAGGATACGGCTGATTTGGAAGGCGTGCTGACTACCCCTGAACAAGCGCAAGAGTTTGTGGATACAGGCATTGATTTTTTGGCACCCGCGTTTGGAAACATTCATGGAGAGTATGGATCCAAGGGACCAAATGGATGGCTGGAGTTTGATCGCTTGGATAAGGTCAACAAGGCTGTCGGTGATAAGGTGAAAATTGTGTTACATGGCACCAATGCTTTTGATCAAGAGCTGTTTCAGAGGTGCGTGGGACACGGGGTCAGTAAGATCAATGTGAACAAACAGTTGATTGATCCGTGGAAGGAGATGATGGGGAAGAGAGAGAGTCATGTGCCAATCACGAAACTTATAGAAGATAGTATAAATGTCTTCCAGAGCGAGGTGGAGAGGCTGATGGACGAATGTGGTAGTTCCGGAAAGGCTTCATAGGTAGAAGAATGTGTTTGTTCGAACACCTTCATTTTCTGCTTTGTTTTACAACTTTGAACTTTCAAACTCTTCATTCTTCGGGCTCTAAGAAATCTACAACCTCGGGCTAAATCACAGTGAAGTAATACTTCTGATAGCGAGATTCTCAGGGATCTGATTCTTCACTTGCACCAAACCTTTAAAAGAAACTTCTGCTGAAAAGAGTGGCCTTTGCCGTCGGATACAGAAAATATGAATGAGTAAATAATTATATAAACCTTCTCAGCGTTCTACAGTTGCTTCGATGAGAAATCAAATCATCCACCCCGCCACAACAGCACGGGCCACCTGCACCATTCTGTAAGCTGCAGCATAAAATCTTCAACATCTTCCAGACCACATGACTGACTCCTTTCAGATTAGATAACCATCTTTTCTCTCACAAATTTCCTATAATCTCTCTGTATATACACCCCTTATACACAGCACATCTCAGGCCCCAAAAGTGGCATTTGCCCCAACAATCTCAACATGCTTACCGCCATCTCCCTGAGCACTTTGCTTCACCCATAAACACAAGCACAACATCCCTAGCATCCCAAAAATGGCAGAAGCCCTAGGAACAGCCCTCTCCCTCGTGGGCGCCGTCGGCGTCCTGGGCCAGATCTTCACTGGCTGCATAAATGCCTACTCCATCTTCACCACGGCCTCTTCCCTGAGTCGGGACTCTGAGCGTCTAATTTGCAAAATCCGCATCGAAGAGATGCGTCTGCAAGTCTGGGGCCGAGAATGGGGCGTCGCTGAAGGCAAACTAGAAGAGCATTTGAAGGCGCAGAGTGAGAGGTTGAGAGTGCTTGCGGTGGATATTTTGGGGGAGTTGTATAGGACGATTACTGATGCGGGGAAGTTGAGGGAACGGTATGGAATGAAGGAGGAAGGGGGATTGAGACTGGGGTTGAGGGCGAAGTGGGTGGTTGCTGATAAGGAGAAGTTTACCGTTTTACTGGGGGATTTGAAGGATTATAATGATGGGCTTGAGCAGCTGTTTCCGCCGGCGAGACTGGAGATGTTTCAGAGGACGTGGCGGAATGAGTTACTGCAGCATGCGGAGAGGGATTTGGGACAATTGAATCTGCTTGAGAAAGCTAGTAGCGGGGTTTATCCGCAACTCAGTGATTCGGCGAGTTTGAAGCAGTTGAGGATAAATTTGGATGAGAAGCCGACGAAGGGATTTAAGCCAACGTATGCGTTGAAGATTCAGAGGACTAACTTGAGTATTGCGGACTCGAATGCGGTGGCGAGTCGCAGTCATGGGGCTTATAAGAACCCATCGACGATGGCGACGGAGGAAGTACTGGTTGAGTGGGTGGCGTATGATAAGGAGGACTTGGACGCCAGGTTGAATCATGTGAGGAGAATTGATGATTTGGCGAGAATGATTCACAGCTCCTCGGACAGACATCCTGATTTACACACGCTGGATTGTATTGGATATACAGATGAGACGACAACGAGCCGATATGGACTTGTATACAAAGCACCAGAAGCATCGTCCTCCAATCTCAATGGCCTCATATCTAATAACGACCTCCGAACACCAGATCTAGGGGACCGTTTCAAACTTGCACATACCCTGGCGGTTGCCTTGTGGTCTCTACACTCGCTCGACTGGCTCCATAAGTCCTTGTGCAGCTCGAATATCTTGTTCTTTCCCTCAACATTCTCGGCATCCGCAACAAGGGCTACAGCGGCAGCGGCGAGCATCCCGGATATCTTAAATCCGTACTTGCTTGGGTTTGACTCATCAAGACCGGACAGCATGGGGGAAATGTCCGTTGCATCTAAGAACCCAGCTGCCTCGGATCTGCACCGACATCCCAGTTCACTGAACGGGATGTCAAGGAAGCCGTATTGCAAAAGCTATGATATATACAGCTTAGGGCTTATCCTGTTAGAAATTGGATTGTGGAAAGTCCTTCAGGCATTTCACAAGCCTCATTATTCCGCCGAGAAATTTAAGGACAAGGTTGTTATACTGAATCTTGTACCGAATTTGAATAGTAAGACGGGAAGGATTTATAGGGAGGTAGTGGAGAAGTGTCTGTTTGCGAAAGAAGATTTGACAGGTCAAGAGGCTGGTAAATTGATGGAGTACGTAGTTGGAAGCCTTGAGAAACTGAAAGTATAGATATAAATTTGAATAGAATATTTGATACAATCAGAAACCATAGATGTCTCCAGTTGCTTTATTGTAACCTTGGAAGACTCGATTGTATCTACCCCCACACGTTTTGGAATCATTTGGTCTTATTAGAGCAGATAATCAAAATCCAAACAGAGTGCTGATAGTGCCGGTCTTACCAATACTTAGTAGCAATACATCTACTCCGTACTTAGGAGTAAGATTACTAGAGCTTAAGCCCGGTATACTTACTCCATGGGACTAGGGCAGCGGAAGGAGCATTTGAGAAAGTAGATACGAACTTGCCACCCACCGAATTATTTGGAACCGACTGCCGTGGGCTTGGATACGGAAACTAGGAGAAATTTGACTGATTAGGTATACTCCGAACCTTTATATCGGCTCATTGAATCCTTCAAGCTTCAAGTTTCAACCACAAATTACACCATCGATCCTTCCAAACTTAAATGTAATCCCGCTCAGCTACTGCAGGAACTAGAATAACTCTAACTTGGATGATCATCGAACTTTGCAATCGATTCTAGATTGATAACGTAAAACAGTCTAGAATAATCCATGCATTTGTCCAAACCCACTTGTTTAAACTTGGAAGGAGGGAAAGAAGATGTCCGGAGGACCTTGACGTTTATCCCCATTTGTTGAGGAGGCACTCGACTCTCATTTGTCAGGAAATTAATATCATTTGAAAGAGCTGGCATCACTTGAAATGTCTTCATTCTTGCTATAATCAGAAACTTCCGCATTAAGCTATGACCAAATGGTCAATAGCAACCTTGGCCGCTAACAAAATTTGTAGACAATTGTACGTCTTCTCTCCCGCACAGTGCTTTTCACCAAAATGGCCTACATGCATCTCTCCGGTAGGATCATGTAGGTCAAGCCATTCGTGTCGAGCCCTTTGACGTTGCTCTATTTCCTCAACCAAAGATTTCAACCCTCTATGCTTGAAGCCTTCCTGCTCATGCCCATAGATATCGACACGAAGCAATGCCCTCACTGTAGTTCTCCACTGCTGTGGTGGCATCTCAACTGCATTGAACATCATTTCTTTCTCAATACAGGCCATTGCCCCATGTATGGAGTTCTGAGTCCCACAAAGCCCTCCGTACTCATGAAACTTGAAGGTCTTCGTCTGACCGAGAGCGGCTGCGGCTTCCGTTTCCGCATCGATCATATCTAGCAGCTTCTTATAGCCATTGGCTATAACCGGAATCAGAGTTCCCAGTATCATAGTGTTCTGGAATGTTTCGATAGGTGGTTTAGGAGTTTCGATTAGGACTGCTCCACATTGAGGGCACCAAATGACTTCTCCGGCAGTCATCGCAGCCTTACGAACTGTTTTCAAGGCTAGAATGATATCTGTCGGGAGTTGTTGCAGGGATGCTAGAGCAAGATACATAGATGCCAAGCAGCTGCACGGAGCTAATGGCGCTGAAGAGGAAGGGCTACTCCCAGAATCAGAGGATATCGATTTCGAAGGTTGCTGTATTATTGGCGTTCGTTCGAGGACCGGATCTATGTTTTGATTTGCATTGGAGTCGAAGTTGATGTTCCCAAAATTCATTCGATCTCCAAAGTGCCAGAGATCACCGTGCGCATCAGTCTGTACAACCCCCGACTGGTTCCCTTCTTGGGCGAGTCCAAGCCCCGGCTGTGAATCTATGTAAAAAGGTTGGGACATGGCAGCGTCGCTGGGGTAGCCATAGTCATTGATGCTGACGGGAAGTTGTACTTGGTCCGCGTCGCCAAGAATTGTGTCTGAAGTAGGGTCTTCTGTGGTTGTCTCGATGAACTGGCGCTTGCGCGGACGCCCCATGGGCTTCTGTTCGGAATAGTGGCAGGTAATTTGTTCTCGTTTGCAGCGTTCACAGCCATCCGAATCCTTGGAACAGGCCAACTTACGAGCCCCTAAAGGAGTCAGCAATAGGAGCCATTCGGAATGCTTGTCTACTCACTGCATTCATCGCAAGCACGATGCTTCTCCTTCTTCTGTGGTTGAGACATTATCTTTCCAGTGAAGCCCAGGGTCTTGGAATCCAAATTCAGGGCACGAAGAAACGGATCGAAAGTAGACTTAGTCTTAGACATGCGGTTCGTTCCGAGTGCCTTGCTGGTGCCTCGAGGCTGGAGAGGGGAATTTGGGCAGAAACAGCCAGAATGCGAGCCTTGCTCGAGATGGGATGATGGAGATCGGATGTATAAACAGATATCATATGTAGGAATCAGTAGGATAGCAGCGATAAATCCAGACAATACGTGTATTGGAAATGAAGAGGAATGAAACAGAGACCGTTCCTCTGATGAGGCACAGCACAGTACACAAGTACACAAGTACCCAGGCACAGGACAGGCTTACGAGTTTGAGGGTCTCAGCCCATGTCCAGGCCTTGGGGGTGTGTGTTTACAGTGCAGATACCTAGGTCGTGCTTATCCTAGCCCCGGCGCGGGCGGCTTTAAGCGATTAATCCAGGATAACGACGATAAGGTTATTTGCAGGAAAAAATATTTCTGGTACGGATACCTAGGTACACATTGAATTACGAGAGAGCCTCATTAACACTCGATCAACCTCACGGTTCTCCTCTTACTCGCCAACATGGCGCCTTCTGCTGCAGCTGATCGCAAACGCAAAGCCGCTCCCGTCAATGATGCCCCTTCAGAATCGGACGCGGCTTCAGACGATGAGTTCGGGGACGGTCTGTTAGAGGGCATTTTGTCGCAGAGCGAGAGCGAGAGTGAAGACGAGGACGAAGAGTCGGACGAGGGGAGCAGCGCTGAAGAGGATAGCGACGAACAGGAGGTAGACTTGGAGGAGCTAGAGGCCCTGGATAGCGATGAAATACCCTCCGAGGAGAGCGAAGACGAGACTGAAAAGCTGAATGGTGGTTTGGTTAAGAGCAATGGCACGAGACCGCCACCGACGGCCACTCCGCAGAAGACGCCAATACTCGAGGAGGAGGATGACAAGCCTAATTATACAGTCACGACAGACGCGAATGGAGGAGAGCGATATGTCTATGAGGAGATAGATCCGGTGTACGATTCAGACGACTCGGATGCGCCGGTCACCACAAACACCATTGGGAATATTCCGCTGTCATTCTACGACTCGTATCCTCACATTGGCTACGATATCAATGGCAAGAGAATTATGCGCCCGGCTAAGGGAGAGGCATTGGACGCACTTCTGGACAGTATAGACATTCCAAAAGGATGGACTGGTCTTACTGACCCAGCGACTGGCAAGCCTCTCAATTTAAGTCAAGACGAATTGGAGATCCTTCGCAGGATACAGACAAACGAGATGCCGGAGGATGGCTATGATCCATACCCTGTAAGATTGGTTGTACAAGTTCAAGTACCTGAATACTAATTAGAACTAGGCAACTGTTGAATACTTCACTGGCATTGAAGAGATCATGCCCCTGAGTGCTGCACCAGAGCCCAAGCGACGATTTCTTCCCTCCAAACATGAAGCCAAGAGAGTCATGAAGATTGTCCGTGCTATTAGAGAAGGACGAATACTACCTTATCGCCCACCAGAGGAGCGTCAAGAGGAAGAAGAAGAAACCAATTATGATATATGGCAAGATGAACAACCTCGCCAAGACCATATTATGAATATTCCAGCGCCTAAAATAGCACCGCCAGGATATGATTTGAGTTACAACCCACCACCAGAGTACCTCCCTACCAAGGCCGAGAAACAAGCCTGGGAGTCTACTGATCCTGAAGATCGCGAAAAGGAATACCTACCCACCGCATACGGCTCACTCAGAAAGGTTCCAGGTTACGAAAAGTTCATCAATGAGCGTTTCGAAAGATCACTAGACTTATATCTGGCTCCTCGCGTTCGCAAGAACAGACTCAACATAGACCCAGCATCATTGCTTCCGAAGTTACCAAGACCAGAAGAGCTCAAGCCATTCCCAACAGTATGCTCAACTCTATTCCGTGGTCACGAAGGCCGCGTAAGAACTTTGTCAATCGACCCTTCAGGTGTTTGGCTCGCTAGTGGTGGCGATGATGGCACTGTCCGCGTATGGGAACTCCTGACAGGAAGACAACTCTGGAGCACCAAGATTGGCGACGAAGAAGGTGTCAACGTCGTGAGATGGCGACCAGGTCGAGACGCTGTAATCCTTTCCGCAGCAGCAGGAGAAGACGTCTACCTCCTCACCCCCCCTATCGTCAACCCAGAAATCGACGCCGCAAGCAGAGAGCTCCTAGACAAGGGCTTCGGCCACGCTACAAATGCAACACAAGCCCTAACCGCCAACGGCGCCCGAAAAGAGCCAGTAGCTACATGGGCGCGTCCTGGTTCTCGACTTGAGGATGAAGGTGTTCTTATCAAAATCACACTTCGAACGACAGTTAAAGTCATCAGCTGGCACCGCCGCGGCGACTTCTTCTCAACCGTTTCCCCAACCGCCCAAAAGAGCGCCGTGGCTATCCACACCCTCTCCAAACACCTAACCCAAATCCCCTTCCGCCGTCTCCCAGGAATCGCACAAACAGTACAATTCCATCCCTCTCGCCCCCTTTTCTTTGTCGCTACGCAACGTACCATCCGTAGCTACGATCTGCAGAAACAGGAACTGGTTAAGATCATCCAGCCCGGTGCCCGCTGGATTTCATCTTTTGATATCCATCCCGGAGGCGATAATATGATCGTAGGCTCCTACGACCGTCGTTTACTCTGGCATGATCTGGATCTCTCTACACGACCTTACAAGACTATGCGATTCCACCAGAAAGCTATCAGAGCAGTCAAGTACCATAAGGGAGGCTTCCCCTTATTCGCGGATGCCAGTGATGATGGCAGCTTGCAAATTTTCCATGGCAAGGTTGTCAGTGATATGATGGAGAACGCGCAGATTGTGCCGGTGAAAGTACTTAAGGGACACAAGGTGAAGAACGCATTGGGTGTGCTGGATGTTGATTGGCATCCGAGGGAGCCGTGGTGTGTTAGTGCGGGCGCGGATGGGACGTGTCGGTTGTGGATGTAATTGATACCTTGCTCGTGTTTTACGGCATAGATGGGTGGTCTTTGGCGATTAAAAGGAGATATCAAAAAATGCTAAGAGTCCTTGAAACCTTTTTTGTGTCCTTGATTGATTTCTGAGATTGAGGGGCTCGGTTCACCGTATATATTGTGAGACATTCTGGCTGTAATCGAGTTCATGCGAAGTTTCTTTCCTGTGAAGTCCTGAAATTACAACAGAGAAGTTCTAGATATTACGAATCCACCTACAAAGTAATGCATGTAGAAGATTATTATTTATATTTCGTCAAGTCATAACACATTTACATACTCTCATACCCACAGACAAGCCACTACAAACGGCGTGCTCAACCGCACCAAATACCCAACCCTATTCCTCTCGCCCGCACTATTCGAATCCTTAAACGGTGCGCTATTCGTCTGATCCTCCGAAGGAGCAGTAGACGTCCTGCTCACACTCTCCCGACTACTACTCGTCGACGCGGACGCGGCACTGGTAGCCAATGTCTGCGTAGTCGAACTACTGCTGGTACCTCCTACTCCTTCTCCTGAGCTAGTACTTGAAGCGGAGCTTGAGCCTGACGTCGAAGTAGAAGTAGAAGTAATACTAGTAGACATAACCCTACTGATCGAAGTACTTGACACAGATCCCGACAAAACACCCGTACTCCTGCTCACTGAAGTACTCAAACCCGATTTGGTGGAACTTCCAGTACCCGTCAACGGCGCCGAGCTCGTACTCGCTGTCGCGGTCATCGTAACAGTCGCCGTAGTCGATTCCACCGCACTGGTCGCTTTACTAATAGCTGAATTCGGAATCGGGGCGCCAGCTAACTGGCAAAGCCATTGGAGGGGATCAAGCAGCAAGTCGCTATCGATGTTACCATCGCAATTGCTGTGCATGCAAGCAATGGTATCTGGAAGGAAGCTTCCTGATGAGGCTCGACAGAGACATTTTATGTCCGCTGCGGAGCAGGACTCGTCGTCTGAGTTGTTGATGCAGGTTTGGATGCATTGAGGGAGGCTGGAGAGGAATTGGGCATAGGTGGAGGATATAAGTATCGAGAGGACCAGGGTTGTTGAATAGAGGATAAATGAGGGCATTTTGAGGTTCGATAGGTGATAAGATTAGGTGTTTTTTGTGACTCGGAATTGACTGAAGAATGGATAATTGAAGTATAACTCTGGTGTGGAATCAACGGCTCCCAAATTATCCAGAACCTGCAGCTATTGTCGTCTCATCACCATGTTCGTCTCATGTGGTATCACCGGTATGGTGTGGCTGGTGAGGGAAAATCCAAATATAAAGATGAAGGAGGCATAAGGCGCATGTAATATTGGGTTTGAGACACATGCTGTGGCAAACGAGCGGTTTCGTTCTCCTATGGGATTTGAGAATGCCACACTCGTGGATACGTCAGGGTAGATTGTCCTTCCTTGTTTTCGATGCATGAGTGGAGTAGCGCGGGGTGATCGCCCAGGTCCCTGAATTCGAGCTGCTGTGCGATTCGTGCATTTAAAAGTGTGGCTGCGCTAAATGGTGCACCGCCACACCAATGCCACAACTTGAAGCTTTTAAGGTTAAAAGATCAGCACTTGGACATCGGGCTTGGGTTCTCGTTTAGAGGTTAAATGAACAATTACTGCAAGAACATATCAAATATCCGAAAATACTGGTGCATTCGCCGAAATAAGAAGATTTTATAGAGCTCTCTCACGGCTTGCTTCGAATCGCCAGCCAAGCGGTGAGCGGTGCGGGTTCGAAATATCTATATTCACTCGAAATTAAAGATCAAAGTATGGGTTCGAAACGCTTAGCAAACGGTACCATTTCCGGCTTTTCAGCTGGGGATCGTTCGTTCTACCAACGGCGGTGAATATTTCATCAAGAGCACCGTCCTAGTACTACCGAGTTCTCGGGCTTCCTCTCTGATAGCTTTATATCCTGACTTCTCGTACAAGCTTTTGGCGCCAGGGTTGTCAGAGTCGACTACAACACTTCCTGCAAACTCTCTACCTGTCCTCAGGGCTTCTTCGTTTCCAAATTTGACAGCTTTCTCCATGAGTGCTTGGGCAATGCCTTGACCGCGGAATTCAGGACGTGTAAACATTCCGTTGATTCGCCAGTGTGATTGCTTTAGCCCCTCAGGTAGGTTGCCGTCAAGAGCTTTCCACGGATTTGCAAGAGGCGGGGATCTGCTGGGTTATCAGAACCAGTGTTCCCATAAAGTTTGAATTGAGCACCGGCAGGAAAAAAATACAAAAAATCAAAAACACAATTGTATCGTCAGGGTTGGCGTACAACACCACCAGAATGTCTCACAAGAAGTGGAACATTCCGATATAGAACAGGCCAACCTCATGCACAGTTGCAAAAGTGAATCTCCCACTGGGAGTGAGACATTATATGGTGATATGCCCTATCGTTCCTCTAGAAAAAATGTTGGAAGCATGCTCGGTAGTACTCACTCCTCAGGACTGAAAGGAAGGGGACCAACAGTGGTCAGAGTACTGACGACCAATTCTCCTTGAAGTGCTAGAAATGTGACAGCTTGTGGGTTCGCCAGACGGCTGTGCCATGTCTCATCGGTGAAAGCGAGTTCTCTCTCTAGCGTGGATCCAAACGCTTCTGGTGCGACTTTCAACGAGAGGAGCCGGAACTCTTTGTAGCGGTCCACATACTTGCGAATAGCCTCATCATCACGAGGGATCTGGATGATTTCGAACGTCATAGTGCAGAAAGGAAGTGACGAACAAGTAGCACATGCGGTACTGCAACACAATGTCTCAGGTGCACGAGGTGACTGCTACACAAGCACTGGCTAGAACTAGTTCTATATCATGCTCACAAGATAAGTAAGTAACAAGAAAAGCTTGAAGATTCTAAGGAAAGACGGCGGCTTTTATGTTGCATCTGATGGGGGCTCGTGTGACTCACGTTGAAGCTGTTACACGGTGGGGTGGGAGTGAAAGTGAAATACCCCGAAGATCCATCGTCCATCGTCCAGCGTCCAGCGTCCAGCGTCCAGCGTCCAGCGTCACGGGGGCGCTCGGCTGTGTTTCTCAGCCCTTGTCTCAGCGTGTCACTCACCGGCCACAAGGCTGCAGCTGCATGTTGGGAGGCGCTTACAGCCTGCGCATCATCAAAAGGTACAAAATCACCATGTCTCTCTCCTCTTCTCGCCATCGCATCCTCCGCGACAGACTGCTGCATCATGGCTGAATCCGAGAGATCTGTATTCACGAATTACGACGATGAGAAAATACACGAGGAAAGCACGACGCGCGCCCTGAACGCGTCGACCGAGAACTTCGTGGTGGAATTCGGCCCCGACGAAGCTCAGATAGCTTTCGATCTGGGAGATGCGGAACTCGGGGAGATCTTGCGTAGTCCTCAGCCGCAAGAGCGACCGGTACGATGGATGTAAGAAGCTATTTCCGTACAGATTGCTCTTGCGGTTTCACTGCTAACCACCCGCTCTGCTAGCAACATCTGGGGTCCACATCGACAAAAAGAACTATTGATGCGCCTGAACGACAAGTATCAATTCTCCCGAAGACTCCTGGGTATAATTCTCACCGAGCCAAAGCCACCGACGGGCGAATCGGGCCATCAAGATAAGCATTCATTCTGGCCCAAGCACCACAGAGATGATGTCGAACTTGGTCCCAAGAGTCTTGATCTACCCCGACCCAGTGTCACTAGCAGCCAAGGCAATTCTTTTGATCACTATAGTATAGCGAAACAGATGCCCAATTACCATGCCATTGACTATGGCAAACGATGTAAGATTTCATGCTGCTCCATAGATGGCATAAGCTAAATTTGTGCCTAGTTATATGTATAGGAGCCAATTGGATGCACGAGCAGAAGAATAAGGAACCCGAAACACCTACAAATAAAAGTATCGTCTTGGAGGGCAAGCAGCGCCGGTTGTACTCATGGCTCATACTGTGCAATGACAGTATGTTTTCCGTATCTTTTTTCAAAAGGGTACTTGTTAACATCCCTCAGATACGGTCATATCTTTGCAGGAATCCCCCGGTCACACCACGAGCGGAGAAGATCTAAAGGCGACAAGATCAAACCTGCTGAGTGTCTTGGGCCAGCTGTCAATAGTCGGCCATGATTCTACAGACCCGCTCTCTATGCAATCCGTTCGGCTAGCATTGAAAGACTTGGATGGCGGTGAAGATCCCGGGGTAGAAGGTGCAAGCAATCTGTTCTATTATTTGTTTGACGACTGGCGGGCTGTCTACAAAACTGTAGCCGTCTTTGGAAAGAGACTGGAAGAATTTGTATGTACCGCACAGATCCATGAAGAACACCGCTGACCGTCTACAGCAAAAAGAGATCTTTGAGAGCACGGTATGTGTACACTGTTCCAATAATCTACCGTGATTGACTAACAGAAATAGACCAAGAAATCCTACGACATGCCAGATATTGAAATCATCCCTCGGCTCCACGTATTGGGCAGCCAAATTCGTTCATTTCATCACATTTACGAGGGCTACAAGAACCTTATACAACGAATGCTGGATCCTCCAAAATCAGCCGTGACTCATATCAATGGATTCGCTACCCCTCGCAGTACGAGCATGAGCTTAAATGCAACCGCTGGATATCATGCAACAATCGAGAAAGAAAACCATGTCGTAATCTCAAGATCAGCCCGGGCTCGATTCGAGCGGCTCAGCGACCGCCTTCAACTCTTAATTTTGAGCCAAACGGATCAATTCCTTACCGAGAAGGACGCACTGATGAACACAGTGATTATCATTCCCTTTTCCCTTCTTCGTACCTGCTAATATCATCCTAGTACTTCAATATAAACGCCCAAAAAGACTCCAAAGCCACCGCCCGCCTCTCCCGCGCCGCCACGCTCCTTGCGAAGCTCTCCGTCGTCTTCCTGCCAGTGGGCCTCATGACTTCTTATTTCTCAGTGCAAATCGAAGACTTGCAGGGTGTGTACACATCCAAGCAGTACTGGTATGCCTTTGCGGCTATCATGAGCATTTCGATCCTGGCACTATTTTTCTTTAGTAGGCTGTTGATGTGGGCCACAGAGACGCTTGATTCTTTGGTAAAGAAGTGTGGGATCTGGTTTAGACATCTGGTTTTGAGATTTAGGATTTGGTGTTTAGGGCTTAGGAGGGGTAGGAATGAGAACTAGGCAACGATAAGAATGAGATCTGGCGTTGTCTAAGGCGGTCTGATTTGGCTTTTGCGGCGCATTGGTTGGAAAAGGTGCTATATACCATATTTTTAGTTTTGATCAAGATAAAATGCATATTTGAGGTCTCAAGTCAACCAGCCCTTTTAACCTACCTAGGTAGAACCGAAAGTTCAATAAACGAATATGTTAGTCTTGCAACAACTTTCAAACCCCGCGAAGCTGTTTACTTCCCCTCATAATAGAGAGCAAAGCAAGATCATACCGCATTGATTCTAGTTTTCAAGCTCCCAAATAACACAATTGAGAAGCATCAGGCTCATCTCCATGCCTCACAGCTTACTTTCCCGCCTTCCAGCCCACTTCCAGCCCTCAACAGAATCACAAAAGAAGTAGTAACACACAGCAGAAATGGAAAGCAACGCAGTATCATTAAATTCTAATGCTTAAAGTCTATGTAAAAAACCAACGCAAGTATGCAAATTCCACCCAGCCCCTAATTATGTAAATTAATAATGCAAAGGCTTCAAAGGGGCCTGAGACGAAATGTAAAATCTGTAAGAGAGATCTTCAGGATCCTTGAGGGTCCCGAGATCGTCTTTCAGAGTGGGGTAGAGATGCATTTGTGGGGGCTCGAGAGTACATCCAAATGCTTGTATCTGTTGTGGTGTTAGTTGACTATGCAAAGGCGGAAAATGGGGGGATTTACGTATAAGATATCGATGTTTTGGTAGGAATTTATGTGCTTTTTAGGCCCATGGGTATATGTAGATGAGAGTGCGTAAAGGAGGCGACGAGAGCTTTGGTGTTGAGTCAAGAAGTCCAGAAAGATAATGTCGAAGACCCAAGCATGGACCAACACTGTTTCTTTAGGGACAGTGTCCATCTATTCCTGTATCTCCTCATTTCCATCTCCGCCTTCACCTTCAGCACCAGGGGGAAACTCAGCATTCATCGCCTCAAGCAGCTGCTTGCCCAATTCCTCTGTGCCGACCTCGGAAGATTCAGCTTCGATAACTTCAGCAGACAAAACGGCTTTCTTGCACTTCCGAGACTTGGATGGTACTTTGGGCTTCTGCGTCTCTTTACCTTTCCCCTTGGGTTTGGAAACTTTAGCTGCAGCTGTATTTGCCTGTCAGATGCTGTTAGTTTACTGAATTTTCCTAAGAAGAAAGGAGATCTTACACCTCGACCACCAGCACCCTTAACCTTCCCACCACGAGAACCAGGTCCTCTAGCACCACCACGTCCTTTGCCTTTGCCAGGAGCAGGCTTATTGTGAGATATATCCTCAAGTTCTTCCTCAGGTGGATATAACTCCTCTTCCTCGTCCAGGTGGTCCATTTCAGCAAGTAAAGCAGGATCAAGTCTAGCTCTCGCTCTCCATAAATCCTCTGCAGTCCAGAGAGGGGGTCTAGGACGAACCGGAACAGGCTCGCTGAGACGAGGACTCTGCTCATGGAGTTCAGAGACACGTATATAGCGTGGACGATGCTCAGAGAGAGGGATTGGGGGAGCGGAAAATTCATGCATATAGCGATAATACTGGTCATGGACCTGGGCAAGAGCAACCCCGCCACGAGTTGGACCTTCTGGTTCTCTAACTTGGTTAATAGGCATTTCAATACGAGGCCCATAGCCTGGAAGAGGAGGTCCTTTCCAGACCACTTGGGCTAATTCTGCCTCTGTGAACCCGTTTGCTAAATTACGATGATTGAACAGCGGAGGGGTCTCTCCTACTGCGTTACACATTCCGGGCATTTTCTGCCGGCCTTGTCCACGCTTTGGAGGGGTGCGCATTTTAGAAGCTCGTGGGCTGGGATGCCCAAATTCTTCTTCTGCGTCATAGTAATGCTCATTCTCGCTCTCAGGACTCAGGGATTGTTGTCTGATGGAGCTACTGTCTGGTCTAAAACGACCAGTGACAGAACTGTCCATGCTTTCATGGCGTAGAGGAGAGGACGCATAATGGCGCTGCTGTCTCTGATATGAAGATTCTCTAGAATCATATGCTTGTTTGGAAGTTAGTGAGTTTATTTTACTTGAAGAAATTACTTACGTTGAATGCGTTCTCTCTCTCTGTATCGGCTTGGACCAGGTGCGTAGGGAGATGTCATGTTAGGGGAGGAAGGACCCATATGAGATGGACCGAATGAGCTATCTTCTGACATGAGACGAGTTCTACTGGCGTGAGGGGGACGCATGTCCATGAATCTAGGCGAATTCTCAGAGTAAATACTGCTCGGAGACGCGACAGCTGGAGGAAATCCCATGATTCGACCGCCCCTAGATGCTGGAGCCATACGTCGAGCACTCATTCTGCCTTGCTCGACATGACTTAGCTCCTCGATCAATGATGAAGATACCCTACGAGAGGATGGTCTGCCATTAGACTGGTCTGATGGACTGTAATAATAGCCAGGTCTGTCAAAGACAATGCTATCTTCAGGGTAGAAGTCATCATATTGTGAAGTTTGGCTATTGCTAGAATAAATGGATTCAGGAGCAAAGCTTGAAGCCGGAGAGTCAGGTACGCCTATGAAACGGACCCGCTGTGCTGGAAAACGCCTCGCGGAAGGTCTAAATATATCAGTCCAATAGTTATTTGCTTTGCTTGTCATTACTTACCCAAGAATAGGAGGAAGCCGCTGTTCAGGCTGCCTGGGACTGTGAGTAGCTACATTGGAAGTCTGGTAAGGGGGATTAAATGGCTGCTGTAGATTTCTGTGATTAGTAGGTCGTGCAAGAAAGTATCTTTGGGCTTGGGCAAAACTGAAAGACTCTGGTAGACTAGGACTAGGATGGGAAGACAAATCTTGGCGGTAGACTTGCTCAGCAAACGTCAGCGGCTGGATTAGTTTGTCTTCAGGACTGACAGAGCCAAGACTAATTTGTCGCTGGGAAGCCATATCATTTCCATATGTTTCTTGCTCGCCAACGTTCTTCGGGGATTCGTTTGCAGCATTCTGAGTGGAGCCTGTTGCAGTGGCATAACCGCTAGAAGTCGGGGCATTGCTTGTCATGTGCTGCTGTCCAGCAGTGGCTAGCTGTTCAGTGAAATCCGGCGAGTTTGGTTGCTCTCGGCTTAGTTGCTGTGTATAAGAAACATTTTCGTTGGATTCCGATCTAAAGAGCCGAATATTAGTTAAGCCTCATTTATGCTGTCTAAAACAAGTATGACTTGCCCTCGTGCTTGCTGGTCCTCCATTTCGGCATCTGACATATGAGTTCTCATCTCAGAGTCAGGAGTATGGGCTGAATTATTCGAAGCAATTTGATTGTACTCTGATAGGCATCTGGTATTGAAGTGAATGGGATCACGGTCGAAGTTCTCGCTCTGTGGATCGTTCTTGGCTGGTATTGGGTCGCTGCTGCACTCTTCGCTCGAGCAAGGCAAGGCTTGAGAGATGTGAGAATCTGCCAGTTGAACGTCAGTGTGTTTTTGATTGGGGTGAATTTTTGGTGAAAGGGGAAAGATTCTGGAGAGTACTCTCGAGAACATTTTTGAAGATTATAGCGCGCTCTTCGAGCTTCTGAGATTGCCCAATTGAGGGGAGCATAAGCTTACAAAAGTGAAAGCCAGTCAATGAATTGAGACCGGAGTTCGCCAAGGGAGGATGGTGAGATTGGCTTTCCCGCGACAGGAAATTTGGAAAGATCGAAAAATTCCGGATTCAAGATGAGCAGCTCCTGGTAGAGACCAAGAAGATTAGGTCATCTTCATTGAGGCTATGATAGCCCGAAGAAGATGCTAGAGAAATTGTAGCTCATAAGGGAGATGGAGAAATTGAAAATTGAGCAAATTCTTTTGAGGATGAGGGTCACGGAGGTGGTATTCAATCTTCTTTTTTCTTGAATATGTCTTCAACAGTCAAGGCATAAGACTAAACCACAATGGGGCCTAGCACAACCATAGATGGCTGTTATAGGAGCAAGTTCAGTGAATTCGACCAGTCCCCAAAGAAAGGGAGCTTTGTATTGAAGTCAAATTCAAAATTTTTGGAAAATGTGTCACGATTGTCAAGCTTTGCACCACTTTTGGATTGTCGCATGATTGGAAGAGAAGGCACGTTTACATCCATCGCGTCTTGATATTAGAGAGCATAATATTGTTTCTCCAAATGTTCTAAGTCGCCGGAGGTTGGTATCTCGAAAAGTGGTTGTACTAAGAATTAAAAGCAAAAATCTAAAACACAAATTATAAACATCAATTTATAAGGCCTTGCCTGATGGTTGATAGACAGTGAGAGGTAGGATAAAAGGGCACGTATCTGTAAGCTCAAGAGGCAACGTGTCTCTGAAGCAGCTACATAATGTGTATTCTCAACCTCTGCTAAAGGGTAGTAACAGTTCCCACGGTATCATCCCAGTCCCATAATCAACGCCCAAAAATGCCCAATCCAACTCCTGCTAATGCCATGCCACCCAATGCCGCTCTCAATCATAACTCGCCGTCGTGAATGTCTATTATAACTGGCTCTTGCGCCCACAGATCTGCCTTAAAAGGCTCCGTTTCTTCGAGAGGTTCATCGAAACTCCGCAAGTCTTCTTCTTCTAATGTGCCAATAAACGCCCGCCTTATGAACCGCAGCCAGACCTTGTTCTTCTCTTTCTGCTTATGATGCTTCTTTTTCTTGTGCTTCTTCTTCTTATGCTTCTCCGCATCAAGTTCGCCATCGTCGGAGTCGTTGTCTTCCTCATCGTACGTGTCATCGGAGTCATCTGACTCCCAGTCTTTGAGATCATCAATTTCGTCTCCCTTCTCCGGTTTGTATTGCCCAATCCTGTGCGCGAGCTTCATGTAGCTCCGCACCGTCATATCCTTCAATTTGTATATGGGATCTGTGAACGTATCGTATTCGACTTGGTATTGGAACGGTTTTGGACGAGGGACCGGATCCTTTGGGTGTTTGCCTTTGTGTTTTCCGCCGTGCCACTTATCAGTCTCCATGTCATCTTCTGAAGCCCCAGATTCGTCAGGGTCGATAAAATTGGCGTTGTTGAGGAACGTGAGGTTCGCGAAATATTGGGTATAACCGAGCATCGTTAGGGTTTGAGGAGAATATGCAGGACCTGGAGGTGAGCTTTTGGAAGGCGGGGATGGGACCACTAGATCAGGATTCGATGGCTTTTTCTTATGCTTCTTCCCCTTCTTCTTTTCGTGTTTCTTTGCGATTGACAGGCCCTCTCCATCGTCAGCAAAATCGGCATCGACTTCCTCGAAATCGGGTCCTTCATTTTCTTCCTCGTAAGTATTGTCGATCCTAGTCTCCAACTCATCCTCTTCCAGCCAGTCCAACTGCTCCGTATGTGTTTCTACTGCCTGGTCTAGCCCAGTGATGTTGTATTCGAAGACTCGCAGCGTTGGGAAGTAATTTGGGACGACACTGGGACCGACGTGAGTGACCGCAAAACGTTCTCCCCAAGGACCACCCATTTTCTTGAGCAGCTTATCCTTCTTGTCCTTCTTCCCCTTCTTCCCTTTCTTTTTCGTAGCATCTTCGGGGTCCTTTATGGCCCGTGCAGGATTCGGGAGGTCGGTCCAATGTTCTCGTAGCTCTTCCAAATAATCATTCGCAGACTCAATAGAGAATTCGTCATCCATCGCGCTTCGAATCTCGGCCGAAGTCGAAGGTTGTCCGTCTGCCAGAAGAAGATCCACCTCCTTGGTATCGTGAAGCATGAAATGGTCGATATTCATATGTCCATAAAGCCCTCCAACGATAACATCCCGATATTGCTGTAGCCATAATGTGTATTTCTGCCAACATGTCTCATCCCAAAGCTGTTTGCTGTCCGTTCTGGCGGGAGGAACATGGCCGGTGAGGATTGCTTTCATGCCACGTTCGCGCATGAACTGCAGCTGAATTCGAAGCCATTCGAAATGTTCGTAGCCGGGTTCCGATCGTAGAGCGCAACCATCGACAGCGGCATTGTGGCTGAAAAAGTAGAGCGTATTGAGACTGAAGACCGCCAATTTCTTCGGGATCACCTCGACGTAGAACCATCCACCCCTCTCAAACCCATGTCTCTGCTCCTCCGGTATGAATTTGCCCCAAACATCGGTGTATGTCTTTAGCCATTTGTTCGGCCCGGATAGGAGGATATTGTGAGGAAGAATGTCGTTGTTGCCGAACGTAGGAACGATAGGAATGGTGGGGGCGTTTTTTGCATCTTCTGGCTTACTGAACGTCTCTGCAAACTTGTCCGCAATCCACCTGTTCGTACTCAGGACCTCGTCTCTGTTTCGCGGTATCCGTTCGTCGCTGTCGTGTCGCGCAGAGTCCCCTGTCCAAACCACAAAATCGATGTTATCTCTGATGTTCTGCTCGATCCACTTGAACGTCGCGTTTACTAGGGCGAAAGGGGTGTCGCAGTCGGTGGTTTCGGCGCCATATGTACCTGCAGCGCCTTTTCCTCGATGGCAGGCATCGTCTTCCTCGGTGGACGAATGGACTTTGTAGAAGGGATCGGGATGCAAGTCTAGGACCTTATCAGCATCGCACAGAGAGATTAAGGTAGGACCAACCCACCGGTTATGTGTAGAAAGCGGCCATGCAGCCGTTTTGCTTGGGACTGTAGGTGGTGTGAGGGTGGTGAGGATGTAAGGTCCTCCAATGGGGTTTGCAGGGCGTGTTCGTTGGGACCGGTACCGATGGGAGTTGCATATGAATTCTGAAGCAGGAAAACTGCTATAAATACGGATTTTGCACGCATAATGAAGCAATTTATAGGGAAAAGATCTCTAGGAGTGCGTCAACATTCTCAGGACAATGTCGAAGGACGTCCCTGACGGTCAGGGCAGGCCTCCAGAACGCAGGTACGCCTGCCGCTTGCTGCTGACTGACGTCGTGGCTTCCAGGGATGTCACTGTCGCTGAACGGATCCAAACCTTGTTCGACTGGATGGGGGACGTGAAGAACAGTGAAAAACAGAAAACACAAGCATAAAGAGAATAAAAAACAGAAACAGAAATACTTTTCCCCTCTTAAGGTTCGTTTGGCTGTACTCAACTTGTTGAGTTGCTTTTGCTGCAGCCGTCAAGGTGTGTCTCAGCCCTCCCCTCCGCCATCGTGAGAGGGTCATTTGGTCCAATCAATGATCCACGTGTAGGCATCTAGTCAGCATCTTGGGGGAAGGTCACAGCTGTTTGCCTCGTAACAAAGGGCGAAGGATGGTGATGGCCTTACGAAGACCTTCACGCGACACCCTTCGCCTCTTTTTGTCGTACTGGGGAGGTGGTCAGTTGGGGTTGGATATATTGTACAACCTTGATCCAGAGAACATGTTGTAGTTTGGGGTCTCTCTTATTCGCTCCTGGCCCGTTGGAAACAAATACAGAGTCTCACTTGTACGTAGTTTTGATAGACGTATCTTGGGACAGACAAGTAGTTCTTAGTCAAGTTGACCATCCTCTATGGCAAGTGAGTTGTCATTATTTCGCGATCTCGTGCTCCGGATGTTGGAGGAACGCAGCCGGTTGGGACCTCGAAATAGAGGGATGACGTTGGCCCTCCGGGGTGAGGGAATGCAGTGAGCTTTCAGAATCTTGATATATACTCCTTTGTAATCAAAAGACATTATTTCTATGATTTCGTGATGGCAGGCTCTTCTGTTTGCAGCTGGTGGAGGCTTCTCATCTATTGACGACTCAGAACTGCCCCATCGAAATGAACGGGTGCACCGCTGCTCAAGTTTGGACTCTGTAAATGAAGTCATATATTCTTGACTGCAAAGAGGCTCCCAGTTGACTTAGCCCACGGTGGGAAGAAGTAATACATGCTCATGGGATTTATGTCTAGCCTGGGGTTGTTCCAATGACTGAAGTGTGAAAAAAAAAAAATCCAGACCAAATTTTGACCCCATAGAAATCTTTTTACCACCGAAGAACATTCCACGCTGACACCCAAGTGTATATAGATTTGATTTAGATGAGAAAAAGAAAAGAAAATAAGCTTGCCTTTGGGAAATTTTAATTTGGTTCAGCTCATAAGTGAGGCATGTTGAAAATGACCCAAGCCAAGGCTTGGGTTTCTGGCTCGCTCCGACAAGCGAGGCAAGCCATTTGGTCACTTGACACGAATCATTTGATTCAACTCAGAGAACCATTCTTCGAGAATGAAATTGGTATTCCTCACTCATCCTGCCCTCTTACTCAGTGTAAATATTCCAACTTCTTCTAGACTTTTCTCGTTGTATTGAGGCAATACAATACCAAAAAATGTCAGCCCCGCCCCCGCCAAATAGCTTTGGCCCACCAAAAGCCCGAAGTTCTCGCGCGAAATTTGCAAACACTTTCATATAAGAAAATAAGAAAAATTTCGTCAACAAAACAATATCACTAGGCGTGATGGCGGAGCGGTCTAACGCGTGTGACTAGAACCAATTTCCGCCTGAAATTAACGCTATCACATCTCTTCGGAGGCGCAGGTTCAAATCCTGCTCACGTCGTAACATGAGCATAACCTCTGAGATTATATTTTTTGCAATTTTTTTTCCCCCGCTTCTTTCCGGGCTGAAGCAGAAGCGCGCTCGTAGTCGGGAATATTGGCCGCCCCGCCCATTATCTTGATTCAGCTTTCGTCGGCGAATTTTTTCCATCAGTCATATTGCCTGTAAGCTTCTGGTGGTTTGGAAGTAGCTGAATACTTACGTTGCACATATTTTCTTCCACGGAAAGATCATGGAATTTGGCTTCCATGTTCCCCCTTTTTTAAGCGAATGGCTGCCAACTTGGCACATCTTCGAATACCAGGACAATGCAAACACTTGGATGCGTTCCCTGGAATAGACAGAGGATGACTCGTATTTAAAGACGTCCGTTACCTCACGTCCAGAAAGCTACTTGCACGATTGAATGCTGGAAATCTCAGCTGGAAATCTCTTTGTTGTTCTGTCTCACCAGAAACAGCCACGTGACAGACAGTTTCCTCTCGAACCTGCCGCCTTTCCTTTTCCCTTTCCACGGCAGAAGTAGTTGAGGATGCTTTGCCGAAATGCAATCTTCAAGTGACAAAAGGGGCACGTCACGAGCTGTACGGTACCCTGTCAGCCGAATGGATCTCCACAAGCATTTCCGGCCTAACAACGTCACAACGTCAGCAAATCTCGGTTTATCGTCAGCATCATGTTGGATAGCATATGATTAAACCTCCAAACAGGCACACATTTCTACTGGCTAGGACAATTGTTCCCGAAATGGCCATAGCCAATTAAACCCCGACCGAGGCATCTTCAAATCATTCTAACTAATTGACTAGAGGCCTGCTAGTAGCCGACGATCCCCCTCAATGCCGCCGCATCTTTCCCCAGAGAAAAGTGTCAGATTCCTGATCGCATACATACTACTGTTCATGCAATCATGCCCGCCTCCAACATAATCACATATCAGCCGTTCAAAGGTCTCTGGGCCTTGGGCGCAGTTCTAACAACTGCGGCTAGATTGCCGTTTTGGCTGCTTTGGTTTCTGGTGTCATCAAACCGCCCGAATCCGCGATGGAGCTTAAAACAAGCACTTGGAACAAAGATTCTTAGAACAGCTCTTTGGAACTTCTGTATGATCCGGGTCTCCACGCCATTGATATTGAATCCAAAATCTAAAGAAAAGGCGCTTCTTGTCCCTATTCCGCCGTCTTCAAAGCCGGGAGTATACAGGGGAATCTGCGAGGATGACTTTATCAAACCCGCAACCATTTGTGGTTACTGGTATCCCTCAGCATACAGCAAGAGCGAGGATAAAAACAAGCAAGTCGTACTTCACTCGCTTCTATCCCGAGCTTCGACTGGGTTTGATCTTTATCGCGGTGGACAGAAAAAGCGGCACTAATTAATTATTGCCCATTGAATGTCCCACTCGGTGTGGCACATTCAGAATTAGTGCCGCTTTCTTGTCCACCAGGAGTCTTTGTACACACAAGCAAGAGAAGTTAGTACTGTTACCCGAAATGAAGAAAAAACAAGCCTCAAGCCAAGAATCACCAGATCGGACTCGTAACTCAACGTCTCAGCGCCTGCGATCCAACAAGCGGGTGGAAGGCTTTTTATCTGTTCCATTTCGCCATATTTGCCGGAACTCTTCCTCACGCTCTTGCGCGTCTACCTCATACACCACTGGCATATCGTCTGGTTCAAAGCCTGTTGCATATTAATATTGATCGTCGACAGGTTCGCTAGAGGATGGTGTAGACATTGTTGCGATGTAGAGGTTGTCGAGTAAGTTGCTGTAGTTTGTAAGTGCGACGTATTGTAAATTCGGCGATGTCGTCGCTGTGAGCGTTACGGAAGAGGTACGGAGGTATAGGACCTAGCTAGTGCAGATGCCTGGGATAGCACCACCTGCAGGGAAATATTTTGAGGCTCAGAATTTCGATCATCTGCCCCCACAACTTCACCTACGTAAAAGCCAACGCATCCCATACGAAACCATACAACAAAATGAACGACTCTGTCAGTGACGTACTCGACCCCGGCAACAAAGCCACTTGCATCGATTGGGCGGTAGGACAATGCCGTCGTGGAGTACACTGCGCCCGTGAGCACCATGATGCCACCATCCGAATTTGGATCCAGGCTTGAACGCTGTTACAAAATAGCACCCCCTGACTATATGGTGCCGAACACCGTGAACGAGGCGTGTTCGAGATGCCTGCAATTGGCCAGACAAGTAAGTACAAACTCAGATGGTGATGTTTCATTATTGACTCGATGCAGTGTGACAAGAAAGGTCGCGGCGGTGATCAAGATCCCTGCTCGGAGTGTCGCTGGTTTGGTGGAAGCAATTGCAAATGCGCTTTATCTGGGTGCACCTACAACGACCAGTTATGGCGGCAGATGATCACCCGAGCCTCTTTTGGTCACAATCTGGCTGCACCAAAGCCTAGAGACTTTGTGGCGGCGCCGGGTAAGCCCGCGCCTGCTCCTATGCCAGAGGAGAAGCTCATTAAGGACTGGCGAGGCCTGACTCGAGAGCAAGTCATGGCAAGTCCACTTGACATACTACCTTCTGGTGTTCGCGAGCTGCCAAGAGCGTATGTAGTTCCTCCTCGCCTTACTACACAGGGCAAAAAAAACCATCAAATTCAAAGAAATCGAAGGAAGAAAGCGCGCACGGGAAGAATCGGAAGAGCCTGCTGTAGCTCCAGCATCACCACTCGTTCCTTCACTGCCACCGTCTGCTGCACCACTGGCACCGTTCCCGCGACCACCGGCGGATCCTGTACGTGGCGAGGTGACTTTGACAGGTTGGTCGTGGGAATCCAACAGATGGGAGCACAGATACGCGAAGGACGTATGGATGCACGACCCTTCGTGGACTCCTCAAAGTAGCGTTGGTATGAGTTCAGGGCAAAGCATAGTGCAGATACGAGGCCATAACACTGCGAGACGACCCGCCGATCATCAACAGCAGCAGCAGCATAAGAAGCAACGCCGACAAGGCTCCTCTGCCACACCGACAAATGCCCCACCACCAAGAAGTGCCACACCATCGAGAAATGTTACACCACAGACAGTTCAGACCAGAGCTGGCGTTGAAGCACAACAACCATCGTTAGCAATGGATGTCGAGGCTGAAATCCCAAAAGAATCCCTTGACGACTCGGATGATGATGAGATTGGATATTCAGAAGACAGCGAGTAGGCGTGAACGATACTTGCCCTTGGGTTCTCCCTCAGGCTAGCTAGTTATATCCGACGAATAACGAAGTGTTTACAGCTGTTCATTTCGCATCTGCTCAGTGTCAGTATATAGGAAAGATGTGTCTTGTAGATTATTTGTGACAGAGTTAATTCTTGATCCCCTCTTTATTTTTCGGCACGTAGCCTGGTCGATCTTCACACTAATCCACTGGTGGCAGCGTGTAGAAGCTCTCGCACAAGTCCGAAAGGACCGAACCCATCCAGTCATAGACTTATCGATGAGGATGGTATTGCAGACTGGCAGGGCAAAAAAGTGGAAAACACTATTGCGCAGGACGAACCAGTATTTGGACTTGTTGGATCTGATGACGACTCTGACCTAGATTCAGACTCCGAATGTCTGGATGGTGTGGAACATTGTAAACAAAACAAGCACCAGCGTTTAGATGAGCCGTCAATACCTATGACACCAATTACTCCGAACTCAGCGACGCTCATGATCGACCCCTCAACAGCCGTAAATGAGGAAGCAAAACTGATGGGGGTTAAGCGTCGCAAAATGGTGACAGGCCTCTCATTTCTCATCCGCCGCGAAAAAGGTACCACAGCCAGGCTGTTCACCAAATCTCTCAGACTACCGACTCTAGTCGAAGGACCATATCCTTTACATCTCTCCCTCACCTCGCTGGCCATGGTGCCATGCCTTGTCTGCATTTCAGGGGGGTTGGGATTGCCCCTATCCTGCCGGTGCTACGCGCCCGGGCAGCAGCTTCGGCAGGAACTACCAGGTTGTATTTTGGAACGAGATCCGAAGGGCTTTTGTCGACCTATGGTCTGGACGAGTTGAAGAGGGAATCTATTAACATCGATATTCAGGTGCGCGTGCATGAGCGATGGGATCTTGAGGAGTTGATATTAAGGGAAGCCGGATGCTTTGAGTCTGGGAGCTGTGGAAACGGAGCAGACATTTCGATTGTTGTTTGTGGTCCTGCTAGTATGATTGAGAATGTACGGTGGGCCATAGCTGAAGCGAACAAAAGATGCAGAGGTGGGATTTTCAGGCTCATCGCTGAGTCTTTTAGCTAGTTGCTTTCTAAAAGCTAGGAGGGATAAATTAAAAGATTTTGTAGCTTTCGGTTTACATATATGAATTTTCCTATTATATGTTATAGGAGATCACACTAGAATG
>Ga0247778_1000565_pt1 | contig 40051 bp, 34 predicted proteins | sample UWRJL049202B5_FD_179939 | JGI IMG/M metagenome (GOLD analysis project Ga0247778, IMG submission 179939) | Plant litter microbial communities from Arlington Agricultural Research Station in Wisconsin, United States - UWRJ-L049-202B-5 | ecosystem: Environmental > Terrestrial > Plant litter >...
TCCTCTGCCGCCTGCTGGTCTATCTGTTCGCCATCATTGATAGATTTTTCTACCATAGGTATTACGCCTTCTACGAGCTGCACCATTTCGAGGGCATCCTGAGGTGATTTAGGGATATAGCTAGCCGTATCCTGCAGGATTTCTGCCGGACTCTTAGCTTCGACCGTTGGGGTGAATGTTTCTGCACTCATGAGTATTGTATTCCTTTAAAATTATTTTTGTTTTCGTTTTGGTATGAGCATATACTAGCAAAATATAAGCATTTTGTCAAGGTATATGTATGCATATTGGTGATATTGTCAAATTTACAGTACCGAGTAATTTGCTATACTACAGGGAATGATAGTTTTAGGAATAGAGAGCAGCTGCGACGAGACTGCGGCGGCTATCGTGCAAGATGGCTACCTGCTGCGGAGCAATGTCATCGCCAGCAGTATCGACCTGCAGGCGATGTACGGCGGCGTGGTGCCCGAGATTGCCGCACGCAGCCACATGGAAGCGATCATGCCGGTGATAGTGGAGGCACTTACTGGTGCCGGATGCACCTGGGATGACATCGATGCGATAGCGGTCACCTATGGGGCAGGCCTGGGCGGTTCCCTGCTGATAGGCGTGATGAGCGCCCGGACACTTGCCATTACCAAACACAAGCCGCTGTACGCCATAAACCACGTGGAAGCGCATGTGTATGCTAACTTTTTAACAGAGACTACCCTGCCCGGCTACGACATGCCGTCTGCACCACCGGAGTTCCCTTTGTTAGCGCTGATTGCCAGTGGTGGACACAGCCAGCTGGTGTTGTTCCGCGATCATTTTGACTACACGCTGCTGGGCCAGACACTGGACGACGCTATCGGCGAGGCATACGACAAAGTAGCGAAGATCGTCGGACTCCCCTACCCTGGCGGCCCGAAGCTGGAAAAACTTGCGCCGGAAGGCAATCCATATGCATATAAGCTGCCCAAGGCCAAGCTGAGTGGTAAGTACGACTTCAGCTTCAGCGGGCTCAAAACAGCCGTTCTGCGGAGCGCGCAGGCTGCAATCGGTAAAGACTTCACCTTTCCTAGCTTTGAACTGGCAGGGGCGCTCAGTGACGCTCAGAAGGCCGATCTGGCAGCTAGCTTCAACCGCGTAGCGGTCGAAACCGTGGTAGACAAGACAGTGCTGGCGTACGAGGAGTTCTCCCCTGCCAGCGTGGTGATCGCCGGTGGCGTGGCGGCCAGCGGTGAGCTGCGACGGCAGTTGGCTGAGCGCCTACCTATCGCCATCACCTACGCGGACCGCAAGCTCTGTACCGACAACGGTGCGATGGTGGCCACCCTTGGCTGGTACACCGCACAACACGGGCGCCCTACGGCCGACCCGTACACGTTGGACATCGCGCCAAACCTCAGCATGTAAGTTTCACGTGAAATTTATGGCCATTTTGCATGGGCATAACAGAGGTGGTATACTGGAGTCTATGGTACTATTTCTGCTGGTAATCGGTTCTGTACGGTCTGGTGTCCCTCGGGGACTATAATTTCTCTTTTACCGCACATTTCATCACCTTTTACAAAAGAAAGTTTTCATGCAATTACCTAAAACATACGAACCAGGCGAGTACGAAGCCGATATTTACGCATTATGGGAAAAGAGCGGAGCATTTACCGCCGATCCGACCTCTGATAAGGAACGGTTTTCTATCGCCATGCCGCCACCCAACGAAACCGGCACGCTTTCGCTGGGACATGCCCTGTTTCTGACGCTGCAGGATATTACGGCGCGCTATAACCGGCTGCAAGGGAAGGATGTGCTTTGGCTGCCGGGAACCGATCATGCAGCGCTGGCGGTGAACGCCATTATCGAGAAAAAGCTGGCAGACGAAGGCACCGACAAGCACGCGATTGGCCGAGATGCCTTTCTGGACCGTACCCGCGAGTTCGTGAGCGCGAGCAGGGGAACCATGCTGGGGCAAATGCGTGCTATGGGGGCTAGCGCCGACTGGTCACGTCTGCGTTACACCCTTGACCCACAGTTGACGCGAAGTGTCGGCGAAGTGTTTACCAAGATGTACAACGACGGCTTGATTTACAGGGGTCACCGGATTGTAAACTGGGATCCGAACCTAGAAACGAACGTGTCTGATGACGAAGTAGAATACGAAGAAGAAACCACGGGCTTTTACACGTTCAAATTCGGTCCGTTCGAGATCGCTACCTCGCGCCCGGAAACGAAATTTGCCGACAAATACGTGGTGATGCACCCGGACGATAAGCGTTACAAAGACTACAAAGAAGGGGACACCTTCGATGTGGAGTGGATAAACGGGCCAATCACGGCGACCGTCATCAAGGACGAGGCAATCGACCCGGCATTTGGTACCGGTGTGATGACAATTACGCCGTGGCACAGCCATGTGGACTTTGAGATTGCCGAGCGGCATGGGCTGGACAAAGTACAGGTGATTGATTTTCACGGGAAACTTTTGCCTATCGCCGGTGATGAGTTTGCAGGTATGGACATTGCCGAAGCGCGCCCGAAGATCGTCGCGAAGCTGAAGGCCAAGGGGTTATTGCTGAAATCGGACGAAAACTATGTGCACAATGTCGCCCGCAACGAGCGGGGCAAGGGAATTATCGAGCCACAGATACGGCTGCAATGGTTCATAGACGTAAACAAAGAAGTGGTGGAGTGGAAAGGGAAGAAGCAGAGCCTGAAGCAGGTGCTGCAGAGCGTTATCCGTGAAAAGGATATCGAACTGTTGCCTGCGCGGTTCGAGAAGACATATTTCCACTGGATCGATAATCTGCGCGACTGGTGTATCAGCCGCCAGATCTGGTGGGGCCACCGCATACCGGCCTGGTACCGCACGGATACTGACGGGACGATGGAAACGTATGTAGGCCTGACACCCCCGACGGATGAAAGCGAGGGCTGGAACGAATGGGAACAGGACCCAGACACGCTGGACACGTGGTTCAGCAGCGCACTGTGGACATGGAGCACGCTCATCGATCCGGAACTTGCCGAAGACTATTCGCTGAGCCTGGAGGATCTGCTCAAGCAGAGTCCTGATTTTCAGGCCTACCACCCGACGTCGTTCATGGAAACGGGCTGGGACATCTTGTTCTTCTGGGTGGCTCGCATGATCCTATCGACCACCTATGCTACGGGGCAGATTCCCTTCAAAACGGTATATCTGCACGGCATGATCCGGGCTGCAGACGGCAAAAAGATGAGCAAGAGCCGGCCGGAGAGTATCATCAATCCGCTGGATGTCATCGGGGAATACGGCACCGACGCACTGCGTATGGCACTCATCATGAGCGTCGCGCCGGGCAACGACCAGAACTGGAACCAGAGCAAGATCGAAGCGAACCGTAACTTCTGTAACAAACTGTGGAACATCGCCAGGTACTGCGAAACAGCGCTGGGTGATTCATATGTACACGGTTCCACGCCAGAGCCACAAACGGCAGCCGATCACTGGGTGTTGCGTAAATTACAACAGTCTAGCGAGCAGATTGCCGACTATCTGGATACGTACCGGTTCAGCGAAGCATACGATCTGCTGTATCACTTCGTATGGGACGATGTGGCCGACTGGTACATAGAGGCCAGCAAATCGCAGACGAGCAGGGAAGTGCTGGGGTATGTCCTGGAAAACGTCTTGAAGCTGGCGCATCCGTTCGCTCCGTTCGTGACGGAGACCATCTGGCAGACACTATACAGTGACACGGACAGCCTGCTGATTACCAGCAGTTGGCCGACGCCTGTTGCGGCAGACATGCAGCACGCGGACGATTTCGAACAGATCAGGGTGATCGTGGGCGAAGCCCGTTCGCTGGTGAAGCAGCTGGGATTAGTAAAACCGAGCCTGTACTACACCGACGTGCCATTTTTGGCCGAGAACGGCCCGCTGTTGGCACGCCTGGCGGGCTTGGGCGGTGTCAGCGAAGTGAGCAGCGGCACCGGCCTGCAGCTGACAGGTACGGCATATTCGTGCTGGCTTGATGTGGACAGCAATACGCTCAAAGCCTACGGTGACAAGCTACAGGAACAGCTGAACGCCCAGGAACGGGTACTCGTGCAGCTGCGTGGCCGTTTGAACAACAAGAGCTACGTGGCACATGCACCGAAAGAGATCGTGGCCCAGACCCGCGAACAACTGGCTGAGGCTGAGGCAGCGCTTGAGCGCTTGAACACCGAAGCACACCGCTTTGCCGTCGAAGACTAATCTTCGGCCGGCTGGAGTGCCGTGCTGACGTGTACGATTGATTCTTCGGGAGCGTAGGGATCAAAGCTGATGGTCTGCCAGCCGGCACGGCCTGCGGCGGCTAAGTTGGGGATGTCGTCGTCGATAAGCAGGATTTCGTGTGGCTGGAAGCCGGCACGTTCTGCTGCTACTGCGTACATCTCGGCTTCGGGCTTGAGGGCGTGCACCTGGGACGAGTCGATGATGGTATCGAAGGTGACTGGCGGCAGGGTGCCGTTACGCTGCATGGCGTCGACCAGACCGGGCATGGTATTGGTGAGAATACCGGCGTGGTAGTTTTCGACCACCCAGGTTACGAGATCGGTCATACCCGGCGTGGCTTCTACGGCGTTCAAGTAGTAACGGTACCAGTCGACCATCATGTTGAGCTTTTCGGCGAGTATGGTGTTGAGCTCATCGATTGACATCTCGCCGCGGTTGACTTGGTCGTTATACTGCCAGAAAATGCTTTCCACTACATCGGTGGTGACTTCGGCATCTTCGGCGAGCTGGGCCAGGGCATGATCGAAAAAGCGCACCAGGCAGCCGTTCATATCGAAATATACGAACCGGACGCCATTTTTGGAGACTTTTTTAACCTGTTGGCTTGGCGTAGCCACCGCTGCGACTGTAAGCTGTGTCCGCCTGCCGGCAACATCTGCAAGCAGTTGGTCCAGACTGATGTCCAGAGTGCGGGCGATGTGCTGAATAGTAAAGACTGAGGGTGCTTTGATGGCACCGCGCTCAATCTTTGCCAGTGTGGAATAACTGAGGCCGGATTTTTGACACAACGCTTGCTGCGTCAAACCGGCCTGTTTGCGCGCGATCTGCACGACGCGCCCAAGCTGCTTCTCCTCGGTCAGCACTCCACCTGTGTCCATAGCCGTATTGTACCAGCTCGGGATGGCCAATACCAGCCGTTTGTAGCCAGAAACGGTTAGTTATGCAGTAGCATACGGCCGAGCGTGAAGATCAGGATAAATACGATCACGAACACTATGGCCGCACCTTGCAAGGCGCTTTTGTTATTACCATAGCCGGTTTTATTCTGTAGTTTGGTGAACACCCAGGTACTTGCGCCTGCCGAAAATAAGAAGGCGACTAGTGCGGCATTCATAGTTCGTCTTGCATGCGCAGACGTGCGGCCATTTCGGCAAGCTCAGCATCGGCGACGTTTTCCGGGTCCATGGGTCTGTCCCAGAAGTGGTCTTCAGAATTGAAAGGGAAGAGATGGACATGGGCGTGCGGCACTTCGGCACCGGCGACATGCGAGCCAACGCGAGCTGGCTGCAGCACCTCTTGGATGCGGTTTGCAACCTTTTTACAGGTTGTCATTACTGCCTGATAATCTGCATCGGGCAGCTCCCATAGGCTGTCGACCTGGCGTTTCGGGACCACAAGCGTGTGGCCGGGATGGATGGGACTGATAGTAAGAAAGGCGAGGGTGGTAGCGCTTTCGTACACCTTGTGAGCAGGGATTTCGCCCTTGATGATCTTGGTGAATAGTGAGTCTTGCATATGCTTATTGTACCTACGCTACAGTGAAATAGAAAACGACCCCTGTACGCTAGGCGATTTTTATGGCGGAGAGGGAGGGATTCGAACCCTCGATAGGTTTTACCCTACACACGATTTCGAGTCGTGCGCCTTCAACCACTCGGCCACCTCTCCAAACATACGCGGTAGCTGTACCCTGGCTATTTTAACAGATAGCGGGCATGGATAAAATCACTGCAGTATACTGCGGCAGGGGGCTAGCTTTTTGGGCGCGAACGTGCTAAAATTACCCCTGTTGTTCTGAATTTATCCCAGAACGGATGTGTACCCGTAGCTCAGCTGGATAGAGCGTCGGCTTGCGGAGCCGAAGGTCGTAGGTTCGAATCCTGTCGGGTACACCAAGAAAAAAGCCTCACTTTCGTGAGGCTTTTTTCTTGGTATGATATCTGCATGAACGATACTGATGATGAGCTGCTTGATCTGGTGGACGAAAATGATATGGTAGTCGGCACGATCAACCGTGCAGATTACCGCAAGCTGGTCAATGAAAGCCTGGGCTATATACGCGCAGCGGAGCTGTTCATCGTGAACGACAAGGGGCAGGTTTGGACGCCTGTCCGGACCGCAGACAAGACTATCGCACCGAACGGCTACGATTACAGCGCTTCCGGCCATGTCGGGGCGGGCGAGACATATCTGCAGGCACTCATCCGCGAGACAAAAGAGGAGATCAACCTCGATATATCGGAAAGTGAATTAGTTTTTATGGCTAAGATAAAATCTGACGATATCCGGTACTTTAGGAGTCTGTATATGCTCAGGAGTAACGTGGCACCCGAATTCAACCCGAACGACTTTGTAAGCGCAGCATGGCTGCAACCCGACGAATTGATCGCAAGCATTGCCAATGGACATCCCGCCAAACAAAGCCTGCGTGCGAGTGTGGCGATGCTGATTGATTATCTAGCCGACCGTTAGCCTGCATTTACGGTTGCTGTACGTACTGCCGCTGCAAATAGCTATCGTATACCGGAGTGCGTGCACAGCGTGCAATCGAGCCGCAGACGCCACCGTCGTAATGTGCATAAGCAAAGAACGCATTCTGCTTCTGAGTAAGGTCATCACCCGACACATTCGCATCGTATCCGTGGATGGGGTAGCCGATATAGTGAGTGGCAGGGATGGACACGACACCGCCGAAGTGTCGCTGGCTGTACTGCGCTGCTGCGAGTTCGGTAAACTTACTGGTTGCGATATGATCGCTATGGTCGGGATACTGACTGCTCACGACATCTGCCTGGGTGTGGATTTCGGCCGGCTGATAGGTGTCCATGAGCGTCACCAGCGTGTCTACCAGCTGATTTGAATTATAGCTGGATTGCTTATCGATCGCCTGCAGGGTAGGGATAGCATTGGCATAGAGCTTGGCGAGACTCTCTTGGCCGGAGTCAGGGAAGCCGTCGCCGTGTACGTTACCGTCGGGCAGATTCAGGAATATCAGTGAGACTTCGTTGTGTCCGCGTAGCGTAGCTATGGTGACATACTGGCCGCCAGATAAGGCGATAGTCTGTTGATCCCACACATTCGCTACACCGAGCATCGTGCTGTAGGCCGCTTCGGCCCCAAGCTGGCGGCTGAGCCAGTAGAATTTGCCGTAGCCGCTGTCACCGGCGGTCATATAAATGGTGCGTACACAATTACCAACGTGCAACTCATGGATGAGATCGGGGCTCAGGAAGAGCAGGTCGTCATCTTCGTGGGCAACGACATTCATAATGGTCGGCTGAGCACAGCTTGTCTTAGTGAGCTGATCGATCCCCACCGGCAACAGTGGTGCTATCACGGGGGTAGGGGGAGTAGTGATGGGCGGATGACTGCCGGTGTCATAGAACAGCAGTGCTTCTTGTGGGGCGGCGAGCGTACCGGCGACCACCTGTACGGCATTAGGGCGGCCATAGGCTTTGATTATTTCGGGGAGAGTACAAGCAGGGTAGTTAGTAAGTCCCTTGTCCAGACTGATGAGATACGCAAAGCTGTGCCGCGCCAAATCTGGCTGCCATGCGCTGCTTGTAAGCGCAGCAGCGGGTTGTGTACAAGACGTAAGCGGCGTAACGGTGAGCTTGCCCTTGGCGGCAAGCTTGACGGGCAGCACACGCCAGTAATCACCGACCAGCACGTCTACTTTGTGATGGCTGAGCGTCTGCGCGATGACATCGTTCCGCCCGGAGAGCGTATCGAATGCCGCAACCTGTTTGGTGGCCACCGCATGAGCGCCGAAACATGCCGCAACGACACCTGCAACCAAAACAATACCGACGATGGGTATATTGTTGGGCCGCTGCACAGTATAGGTCCGCAGTGCAGTGCCAACAGTAACCACGAGTGCGAAGAAACCGATGGCAAGATAACGGGCATCTACGGCATAGTAGTGGTTCGAAGCCACGAATGCACCCAGGGCTGCTATGGTGGACCAGATGAGGGCCGTGGAGAGTAGCAAAGCGCGCGGTAATGGAGCCGTCTGATCGGCCGTTCTTTTGAGCGTTGGAGAGAGCGTGCGCCATAAGCCGATAAGCGCGACTATGCACAAGATAAGGGCGACTACATGCAAGATGCCACTCACACTCATAAGCCCATGGAGCAGTTCGTGAGGCAGCCGAGAGATAACTCTGTTCTCGTACGCAGGGTTGGCACCTAAATTGGTAAAGAGCCCCAGACCGGCGTACGCGACGCCCAACAGGAGTCCTTTTGCACCACCGCCAACGCTATATGGGCTAGTGGTAGCGCCACCCACCAGATGGGTGATGTGTAATTTGGTGACGATAAACAGCAGCAGACTGGCGCCTACGGCCGCAAGCACACCACCCGCCAGCCAACGGACGCTGAATGATACCATCCGCCAGTTGCTGATAAGGGCGTATGCCACCAGTGCTAACGCCGCTCCACCCACGCTGAGCCCGATGAATAATTTATCACTCGCGATCAGTACTGCCAGTGTCAGCACCCCGAGTATGAATGACCAGCTCCGAATACGTTTTGCCCGGACGAACAAGATGATGGCGGCCAGATAGGCCACATACTCTACGTTACGGGTAGTCAGCATAGCCATATTCACCGGCAAAAGGCTGCCGGCATATGATTGTGGCGGCACCAGAGCCAAAATCAACGCCAACCCCAGATATACTGTTCCGAGTACCACAGGGCGACGATCTATCCGGTAGAGGATATAGGCCAGCGCTGCCACGGTAGCCACGGTGACCGCCACGGTAGCCGCCGTAAGACTGGCAGATGACACGCCAAATACATGCAGCAACCAGAATATAGGCCATTTGAGCAAGAACGTATGAGCCGCAGGGAATAGCGCACCATGGAATGTCGCAGCATCGCTGAACATGTACGGGTCGGAAAGCTGGTCTGCATTATGGATTTGTACACGTGCGCCTAGAATAGCCCAGAATACGGTACTTGCAAGCAGGAGCAATAGAGCAATTGGAACATACAATGTCTGGACTGGTGCGCCGTACCGGATGCGTTTAATTACCGATACCGACCGTCGCCAAACTTTTTTGCCATAGGCGTTGATTATGCTGAGTTCTTCTTTGTATTGTTCCATGGTGTCGTCCTTTAGGAAATGAGACCGCTACTATTTTTGAAAATCCGCGTTTTGTACAGGTAGAAATTCCAGATGGTCGTAATCGCCAGCGCCAAGGTACGCACGACGACCGCAGCTACGTGGTGCTGTAATAATTTGGTGAGCGCCACGGAGAATCCGAGATTCCAAAGGATAAGCAGGACAGTAGCCAGCAGCTGCGGAATAAGTATGTGATGATGCATCCGTCTGTCGCCGAAGGTAACGAGTTTTTGCAAAAAGAATGATACGAGTGTGCCCAGGCAGAAGCTGATAGCCACCGCCCACACCGCGCTCGCACCAAGCCGCTGCGCGACAACTATGACAAGCAGTTCGAATACATATACGCTCCCACCGATCAGCAGGTACCGATAGCCAGGCCGTGTGAGCAAGCGGGCTATTCGCTCCATGAGGCACCTTGGGAATGTTGGGTGTCTATGACATACAGCGGACGGTTCTGTGTTTCGGTGTGGATATGCGACAGATACAGACCGATGATACCCTGCGATACCAGCAAAATACCGATCAGCCACAGCATGAGCACTATCACGTAGGCACCGCCTGTGGCCTGGAGCTGCAACGGATCGCCCAGACATAGGTTTATGATCATCCCCAGACCGAGCAGGGTCGCAACGGGCAGAACAATCGCTCCGATGTAGGCTACGAGGTATAGCGGTGAGCTACTCAGGGAAATTGCGCTATCGACCGCCAGCTTGAAGAGCTTTCGGAAAGATTGCGGAGATGTGCCGGCCAGGCGGGCGTGTTCCTGATATGAAACATATTGCCGCTCGTAGCCGAGCCAATCGATAAGCCCGCGGGTAATCCGGTTGCGTTCGCTCATACGGTTGAACTCTGCCTGCACGGTCCTATCGATCAGGCGGAAATCACTGACATCGGAGTCGATACTGATTCCGGTCATCCGGCGGAACGCACCGTAGAATAATTTTGACCCGGTCCGCTTCCAGAGGGATGCCATGCGGCCGGTGCGCCTGCCGACTACGACTTTTGCACCCTGCTGCCACTTTGCGACGAAACGGGGGATAGCATCGACCGGATGCTGCCCATCACTGTCGATAATCAGGATCGCACTGCCACACGCAGCGTGAATACCGGCAGTAGTAGCCGCCTCTTTGCCGAAGTTGCGCGTGAGCGCCAGCAGGCGCACATGGGCATTGGCTGCAGTGAAGCCTGTAATGACCCGGTTGCTTCCATCCAGACTGCCGTCGTCGACATAGACAACCTCGTAGCTGACCGCCAGTCCTTCGAGCACTGCCATAAGTTTGGCATGGAACTGTGCGACCCCAGCAGCTTCGTTATACACCGGTACGACAACCGACAAGACAGGTTGGGAGAGCTTATTCATTTTCTTGCTCTTAGTATACCAGCTAGGGACTAAAAAGGGCCGCTAAGCTGTTAATTTCCTGCGCAGCCGGATGTAATACAGCGTTGTGCCGGCCACGGTTGCTACGGCGAACGGCATCAGCACGTCACCAGCACCGGTGTTTGCGAGCTCCGTGGGGGTGGCTTTTGCGGGATCATTGGCAGCAGCACTTGAGCTGTTCTGACTGGTCTGCGGAGAAGTGGTATTGTTCGTGCCCGGATTGTTCGACGGAGTATTCTGCGTATCTTTGGTGTCCTTGGTATTTTTGGAGGCATCGCCGTTCGTAGACGTTTGCTGCGTAGTCTGATTTTTATCCGTGGATATCTTGCCGGTGTCCTGGTGACGGAAAAAGAGCAGCCATATGAACACCCAGGCAACGACGATTATAAGGATTGCCCACAGGGCGATCCACAGTATGCGGAGAAATATTGGTGTCTGGGTTTCGTTTTGATCGTACATATCGGCAGGTTACTCCTTAGAGATAGTACCTATAATACCTCTTGCTTGGCGTTTGTGCAAAATACTACCGTGATATAAGGTATGCCTATCTGCTTTCCGGAAATTGTATAGCTCTAGAAATGGATGCGACGCATCAGGTTCTCGACTGCGTCTGCGCGATGAGGTTCGTACGGCAGAAACACACTCAGGACTTCAACGACTTTTGTCTCTATGTCGGGTACCAGGTAGATAACGAGCGGAGGCATAAAACGCTTGAGAGGCATGAACACGATACTTATCGTGGCCGCTTCTTCTGTTACGGAGAATGCTTTGAATTCATGGAAAGCGTACTGCTTTTGACCGATCTGTAGTCCGAAAGCACTGATGCTATAACTGAGCGTATGCGGACGACGCGCAGCAAAAAGCCCGAAGCCGAGCATCGTAAGCACGATGACCCCGGTGGTTATATTGTCTCTGCTGATGAGATAGGCAAGGGCGGCAATGACCACGGCGCTACCCGCCAGCGCCGCGAACCAGCCGGGACTCTTTTGATGTTCTACGAATTCTGCAGCAGTCCAGCTTATGGCGTTGGGGTCACCGACGGCAGCTTGATACGCTGGGCTGGGCTGGGGCGCTTCGACTGAGGGTTGCATGGGAGCGATCGGCTCAACCGTGCTCAATGCTACCGGGGCCGCCAGGGGAGCAGCAGGCTGCGGTGGGTATGCCGGTTCGGGCAGTGGGTTCGGCGCAGGTGCAGACTCTGGCGCCTCTGCCGGACGATCAGGTTCGGGCACTCCAGGAGTTGGCGGCTTGGGGTCTTCGGAGCTGTGGGGCACTATCAGCTGACCCGGCTGCGTATCATTCATAAGCGTATTGTACACAAAAATATACGAGATGTGGAGTTTTAGCCACAAAAAAACAGCCTACCGGCTATGGCAGACTGTCTTTTTCTGGCGGAGAGGGAGGGATTCGAACCCTCGCTGGAACTCGCGCCCCACTAACGATTTAGCAAACCGTCCCCTTCAGCCACTTGGGTACCTCTCCTTGGTAACGAGACAAACCGTTCCGGTTTTTCTCATCGCGCCGAGCAAAAAATGTGATTTTTGCTCGGGCTGCTCTTTTCCGGGGAACAGCCACGCGTCGAAAACTATTTTACCAGATGTAAACGTCTGGCGGAAGGGGTGGGATTCGAACCCACGGTACCCTTGCAGGCACGACGGTTTTCAAGACCGTTTCCATCGACCACTCGGACACCCTTCCAACTATACAGAGATTAAAGTGACTCCGATCGGCGGCGACTCTTAATCTTGTAACAGAGGTGATTATACCAGCCGGTGTGTAAAAATTCTAGGCCTGTGCGAATGCCAGAGCATCGACCCGGGCAGCACCGGCCTTCAGTAGCACCCTGGCCGCTGTTTCGAGCGTGGTACCGGTGGTGAGCACATCATCGACAAGCACGATATGACAGCCACGGATATCACCGGTATGGATCGGCCGGAACGCATTCTTTAGCTGCTGGCGACGCTCCATACGATTCGACCCGACTTGGCGAGCCTGGCCGGTGCGTGCAAGCAGGCGCCGCCTGGGCCTGCCTGACATGCGGGCGACGGCACGAGCCAGCAGGGCAGCGTGATCGTAACCACGGGCATGCACCCGGCTGGTGGCGGTGGGGATATGTACGAAAACCGCATCTTCTGGAAAATGCTCTGCATACATTTTCAGCATACTACCCATTTCCTGAGCCGCATACTGCGCCCGTTCGTACTTGAGGCTATGAACGAGCTGTTTCGCCAGCCCGTCGTACGCCGTAGCCACAGCTGCACGCCCGAGCGGGGTGTGAGCCTGGCAGCCCGCGCATACCGCATATACTTCGGTCGCGGCTCCACAGCGGTAACAGCGGGAAGGAAGTATCGGCATGGTTTCCCGGCAGCTATCGCACACTAAAGCGTCCTGTTCTGCGCCGCAGCCGATGCAAATATGCGGAGCAAAGATGCGCACAAGGTTCTCAATAATGCTCATGTTGTATTTAATCCGTTGTAAATATGTACAACCCACCTTGCACGCTGTTATGTTACTCAGCTATACTGACTTTAACACAAAAAGGCAAGAAGCAACGTAAGCCCCGATACAAAGAGAGGGGCGGAGGGTAACAACTATTATGGCACGACGCAACCGCGACGATGACTTACTATTGGAAGAAGACGAGCTGACAGCGGCATTCCTAGGTGATGATGACACCGTACCTGCTGTAAGCGATACTTCCGCTGCGCAACCAGTCGCAGCAACCGACGAGTGGGACGATGAAGAAGCCGTGCTGCCAGGACAGCTGGCTGTTGATGTATACGAAACGAAGGAACGGCTTGTAGTCAAAGCCCGGACCGCAGGCGTGAATAAAGGCGATCTCGACGTAAGCATCGCAGATAACACGCTGAGTATCCACGGTACGCTCTCTGCGGGCACCGAGGACGCCGTAGAGAATTATTTCGTACAGGAATGCTATTGGGGTGAATTCAGCCGCAGTATCGCGCTTCCTGTCCCGGTAAAGGAAGAGGACATCGAAGCCGTACTCAAAGACGGTGTCCTTACCATCAGCTTTACCAAGGTCAAGCAAGACACCGTAAAGAAAATCCAGGTCATCTAGCATCTAGGGTTTCTAGACACTCGCTTAAACACCTCCTTGTCATTGGACAGGGAGGTGTTTTTGTTTGCAGCCCGCACGACGCATCATGCAGGCGAACTAAGCCCAAAGTAAAACTCCCCTAGATAGGGGAGTTTTACTTGAGTGGCTAGACGGTGCCTACTGCTGGGTAACTTTGTTCAGTACGAACTGAACGATGAACTGTGCAAGCGCCACGACCACTAAACCGATGAGGGCGTAGATGATGGTGTTCTTGGCACCGCCGACTTTACTACTGTCACCACCAGAGGTGATGTAGCGGAAACCGCCGACGATGATCATGATGACCGATACCACACCCACTACGAGTGAGAAGATATTGATGACGGTAGTGATGATGTTGTTGATCTGATCCGTACCACCAGAAGTGCTACCACAATCACCGCCATTGTTGACGGTTAATGAGGTTGCCGCACCACAGAGGTTGCTCTGGATATTAGGGGTAGCTGCCGAGGCCAAAGCTGGCGCTGCGATTGGGACTGCCACCAGAGTGAACGCACTCACGATGCCGACGATTAGATTTCGAATATTTTTGAACATATAGCCTAGGTTCCTTCCTTTTTTGCTAGTAGCTTACTAGAATTTATACCATTAGTTCCGGTGGGTTTGCAAGTATAAGTGGTATGCTCGTATATTACTTAACCTTATCTATAACGAACAACACAATTACCTGTGCGAACGCTACAATTACCAAACCGACTACGGCATATATCAGGGTATTCTTGGCACTGGCAGTCTTACTACTGTCACCCCCGGAGGTAATATACTTGAATCCGCTCACCATTATCATAATCACCGAAATGACACCGATAATCGCACTCATAGTTTTTATAACGACCGATATGACCTTATTGATATCGACACCATTGCTCGTTTTGGAGCAGTCGTTGCCGCCGCCGATGGCATTACAAACGTCCGCCTTCGCCGTAGCAGCATGCACAAGAACGGGGGTAGCGAACGTGCCGGTGCTCATCACCAAGGCCAGTGTCATGATAAATAGCTTTATGCGTTTCATATTAGTTCCTTACAGTTTACTTACTACAAACAATACTATGCCTTCGGCCCCGGCAATTATAGCCAGACCGACCGCAGCTCCAATGACTGAATTTCGCGCCCCAGCAGCCTTCTGAGGATCACCACCAGAGGTGATGTAGCGAAAGCCGCCGAGCATTATGATGATAACGGCTGCAACGCCCGCCACACTCGCCAAAACTAGCGACACGCGGGTAAGGATACCGTTCTTTCCACTGATGGGGTCGGTGCCCTTGTTAGCCGAACAGGTGGTAGATCCGGCCGCACCATGGCCCGAACCACAGGCACTATCCAGCGGGCTATACGCAGAGACCGAAGCCGGTAGGAGCAGACACAACAGGGCGGTGACCGCTACGAGAAGGCGCTTCATCTAGCCGACACCTTTCACGACGAATGTCACGATAGAATATGCCGTCATAACTACCAGCAAACCTACGAGTGAATAAATGATCGCCATCTTGGCCTGGGCCGTGGCATTAGGGTCGCCGTGAGCCAGAATATAGCGGAAACCAGCGACAACTATGATCAGCACGGCTATAGAAGCACTGAAAGCAAACACAATATCCAGCACCTTTCCGACTGCAGCATCGTTGGCTGCCGGTTTGGGCAGACCGCTGGTGTTTATAACTGCTGCAACTATATGGGTAAGTATCATAATCAACTGCCTAACTTAGTTCCAATAAATGATACAAGCGCTGCTGCGATTATTGCAACCACCACACCAATGACGGCATTGATGATAGTCTGCTGGGCCTTCTTGGTCTGGTCGGGCGAACCCTGGCTGATGATGTATTGGATGCCACCGTATATGACATAGCCGACAGCCACCAGGGCAGAGATACGGATAAGGTCGTCCAGCACGGCTAACGCGATCAACAAAAACGGACTATGCGCCCCAAGTACCGTCAGCTGCGTGCCCTGATTGTTGGGGTTGAAGTTGTTTACGGTACATTTTCCTACTGCATCGGCCGAAAGGTTCAGGTACTGGTACCAAGGCACCAGACCCAGGAAAGTAGGCTTGGTACAGCCTGCGGCAAATGTCTGCAATAGTGGCGTGGCAAGCATCGCGAACATATGTTTATGATACACCAATCATTACAGGAGACCACCCGGGACCAAGAAGTTGAGCAGCGTGTACAGGAACAGGAACGCCACGAGTGCCATCAGGGCATTGCGGATTCGATTCTTGGCAGCATTGACCTTCTGCGGGTCGCCGGCAGAACTGCCATATTGGATACCACCGATGACTATCCCCATCACCACCCCGACACCGACGAGCGCCGCCAGGAAGTTGATGAACGGATTGACATAGTTATTTATGAGATCACATTTGTTGATATCAGCACAGTTTCCCTTGGCAGCTGGGTCGCTCACCACGTTGTCGTCCGCGCTATTGGTGCTACAGTTCTGGACATTATTATTCTTGGGAGTTTTGCCGTCGGGACAGGTTACGACTGTCGCAGCAGCAGTCTTGGCAGTCGGGTTGCTGGTAGTGCGCTTACTGGTGGCATGCTCGCCGCTACCGGTCACCGTTACACAATAGAAGGTGTATTTGCTGGTCTGCTGGTTGGGCGCGTCAACTTCGGGATCGATCTGCTGGTTTCCAGGACAAGTCACGGCAACAGACACGGGCTGAAGGCCGTCGTTCTGGTAGTTCAGGTACTCGATTTTGGAGCCGTTGCTACAGGTGACTACTACTGAGTGGTTCTTGGTATTGGAAGTGATCTTGGTGCCCGTAGTGCCATCTGCACAGGCAAAATTAGTGGTGGTGGTGACGGCGAACGCCTTCTGTACACCGACCAGACCGGACAGGGCACTCGCCAACATAACGAGCGCTATATATATGACCGGTAAGCTTTTTAGTTTTTGTCGCATTTGGTTTCAACTATATAGGTCTTTGGGGTGCTAATCAAGGTTTATCAGTACATTATTGCCCCTGTTGCAAAAATAGTAGTGGGCTTGCATTGTCGGCCTGCAGCATCAGCCACCCGCGTGAAACATTATTGTTCATCAAACGTGCGTTTTATCACAGAATGTTAGATGGCTAAGTGGTTTAGTACATAGTAGGCTAGGCAATGGTACACCATAACGAGTGGAGGTATGCAGTAATGACAGTCGATCACGGACCCGCAGATCACGAGCAAGAAGAGCTATGGAACGTATTCGGCGGACTACCACGGGAGAATGAGAATGCCGGACACTCCGCACAGACGGCAAGCTACGACCAGGAGACCTCCAGGGAACGGCCGATGCCCGGCATGAATGAACCGACCATCATGCTGGGGAGTACTGCGCTGGGAGCCGGATACGATGCAGCACCGGCGGCAAAGCCATTCCCGGAGCTAGCCGCACCGATGCCACAGCCCGAGCGACCTGAACAGAAAAAGCTGCTAGGTACTCCTGGCAGAAAACTATTGGCAATCGGCACGGCCGCCGTACTGAGCATAGGCGCAGTAGCCGGGGCAGTTGCAGCAGAAAAACACGGCAAACGAACCGTCGCATCGGCCCAAGCCACCCCAAGCACTCCGGCGGTAGCAACCACACCGCCCTCACCAGACACCACGGAGCAATCCAACCTGGCAAAATTTGCGCCGAATATCCTCGATGCACAGGTCGACCCACAGGGGAATATCGTGAATTCACACTTTATACCGGGCTTGCAGGGTCGCTCAGCACCATGGGCCGACGGGACGGCATACATACCACCGCTACTCAAACCGAACAGTTTCTACGGCAAAGGCAACAACACGCAAAATACTATAGATAATACCTCGCAGGAATTTCTAACCAGCCTGTCGTATCTGTGGAGTGTAGACCCGGAGAGCAAAGCATTCGACACTGTCCTGGATGATTTCACCGATGAGCCAACAGTGAAGGAAGCGGTCCTGCAACAGAACAGACTACTGCACGAGCGCTACGGCATGGACAACCAGTTCATACTTTTTGACACCGGGGATGACCCGGCGAGTGCGGCGGAAGGTGGCTACAATGCGGCGCAACACCCGACGATCATCACGGCAAAAACCGGCACGCTGTACCTGCGGGTACTCAAAAAAGACTGCCGCGTAGACTACGAAAACAATGTATGCACGGATGATCCATCGAAACAGCTTGCTATCTTCAGTGACGCCACGGCGTTCTCGACAGGGGATGCGGCACCGATCGATATTTCATTCGCCTGGGACGCCGAACAGGAGCAGGACGGCCTGGCGCACCTGACCGTCAAAAGCTACAGTACCACCATTGAAACGGGCGAGACTAACAACAACGGGTTTTATAAGACCTGGTTTCCGATAGATATCGACAGTGCACGGGTGATACCCATGCCCACGAATTAGCATAAAAACCATAAGCAAATTGCGCACATAATTTGTGCCGTGTGCTATAGTGTATATATAATTACCTAAGGTAAAACAGATACACTCTATGGGCAATATTTTTACACGAGCGGCTCAACTGCCAAAAGCTGTTCTATTATTCGTGCTTCTAGCGTTCACCAGCGTGCTTGCGCTCAGTTTGCATACCGGCACGGCTTCGGCAGACGGCATCGTGGGCGCCAGCCCGTACGGCGGTAAGGCCGTATTCATCGTAAAACTAACCGGCAGCGCAAATCCCAGCCAGTACACCGTTACTGCTTCGCGCCAGAGTAACAACGAAACACTGAACCTGACCTATATAGCCGGCGGCGTAAAAAGCGGCGACGGCCCTGAGTTCTTTACCAAGGACGGTTTCGTATGGGGCGGTGACAACTCGCAGTGTATAAATTCATCCGGGAACCCCAGCAACACAGCCCTCGGCTTCAGCTGGAAGTTCACGGTTACCGCGGGCGGTAAATCTGCGGGCAGTAAATCGGTAAACTACTGTGGCCAGGCAAATGGCACCGGCAACATGATACTGGTGAGCATAGGCGTAAAAGACGGCCAGACAACCGGTAGCGGCACGGCATCCGGCACACTGGCATATGTAGCACCCGATGGGACTTCACAACCGTTCCGCAGCGCCACCGTAGCCAGCCTTACCGGCGGTAGTGGATCGACCGCCATAAAGGTATCTGACAATGGCACGTTTACCGTGTCATCGGTGCCTGCGGGGACCTACACGCTCAAGGCAACATACAATCCAACGAATTTTGATCACGGGGAACTGCAGAACGGCCCGCCGTATGTCATCACCACCAACGTTACTATTACGGACGGCAAGAACACCGATGCCAGCTTTACCGTAGGCGCAAACGGACAGGTGACCGCCGGGACTACCATAGCTACCGCCGCCTGTGCCGACGGCCAGTCCAAAGACGGCACCGGGGCTTGTACCGACAACGGAGAAGACACCATCAACTGCGGGAGCGGCAGCTTCAACTGGGTTGTCTGTCCATTCATTCAGGCGGCCGTCAAGGGTGCCCAGCAGCTTGATAACTTTATTATGAATACGCTGGACTTCGACCTGGAAGGTACATTCGACCACACCGATGTAAAGAACAGTGCAGCCAATGGCTACTACACGGCATGGAACTCCTTCCGCATACTGGGAACGGCGTTCCTGGTCATCGCCGGCCTGGTGATGGTGGCTTCGCAGGCACTCGGCTTTGAATTCCTGGACGCTTACACCATCCGCAAGACACTGCCGCGACTGTTGGTCGCCATCGTGGGTATATCACTCTCCTGGCCGCTGATGCGGTTCGTGGTCGGGTTCTTTGACGTAGCCGGGTTCGATATACGACAGCTTATATATACACCGTTCAAGAACTTCGGCGGGTCGGTGAGCGTATCGGGTGGTATATTGAGTACCATTGCCGTCGGTGCAGCATTGTGGGTTATGGGTTTTGCATCACTCACGCTGATCCTTACGGTGATAATGGCCGTGTTCGTGGGCTTCCTCATCCTGTTGCTGCGACAGATAGCCCTCATCATGCTTATCATCGTGGCACCGGTAGCTATCGCGTGTTACATCCTTCCGAACACACAACGGGCCTGGAACCTGTGGCGTGACAACTTCTTGGGCCTGCTGCTGATGTTCCCGATCATCTCGGGCCTGATCGCTGCTGCGCACGTGTTTTCTGCGGTCGCACTCAAGAACGCCGATGCTGCATCGCTGGCGGCGCACGCATCCGGCCCGGTATCGCAGCTGACCGGCCATGGGTTTACACAGATGACGCGGGTGGTAGCCAACTTCGTGGGGAGCTGGACATCGCAGGCCGTGGCAATTGGCGCCTGGTTCTATGTATACTTTTTGATACCTACGGCCGCCAATATGGCCATCGGCACCGTAACGACACTCATCGGGCGCGTAAACAACCCTGCCAAGGGTGCATTCAACCGCCTAAGCAAGGCGCGTGGCGATGCAGCCAGAGGGAAGCTCAAGAAGGCACAGGGCAACCAGCTGTTGCCACAGACGAATAAGTTTAACCGCGGTATAAACTCGGCCGCAAGCATGCTGACCGACCCGGGCGGCAACCTGCCGTATTACCTGCGTAATAAGCCGGGCTTCCGCCGGGCAGGGGCTAAGACTGCTGGACAGTTGGAGCACGCCCGCGTGTCACAGTCCAAGAAGCTGCTTGAAGAGATTAACCCCGGTTCTAACGATAAGAGCTGGCGCGCATTGAACGGAGCGTTGCATGGGTCACTGTGGGACACTGTGGCCGATACATATGACGAAGACGACGTGAATGGCGCATACAAAAAGGGCGACGTCAAAAGAGATGCTAAAGGCAACGTAATGACCAAGCAAGTAAAAAACAAAGACGGTCTCAGTTGGGATACGAAGCAAAAACTATCTAATGCAGGTTTACTGGGCAGGTCTCCTACGACTATCGGACAACTGAACAAGATGGAGGAGATACTAGCGGGAAGTGCTGAGCAAACAGAGCGTGCAGCCGCTATTAACATCGAAGCTAACAAGGGTCGTTTGGCGACTCTATACCAAGATCCGGACATGGGCAAAGCCAGCATACAAGCGGCATCTATCATGGGCCTAGCACAGCATGGATTCATGAACCGTAACGACCTCGCACCTGCAGTAAACAGGCTACAAGATGAGGGTGGTAAAGCCTACGCACAGACCATAGGTACACAGGCACAGTTGATGGCGTCCCGATCTCGACCAGACATGGGACCTGGGTACGGCTTGGACTACGATGAACATACCAAGCAATTTACGGATGGATTACAGACAAACGGAGGACTACGTGCATACGAAGCCATTGCTCGCCTGAATCCAAGTGACTTCGGTGGCGCCAAAAGCGGCTTGTACAAATCTGAGGCGGAGGGCGGTAGCGGTGATGTGATGGTTGAGATTCTTAAGAACGGTAAGACGCAGGCCGCAAAGGATGCCGCCGAAGCTCTCAAAGGCAAGAGCGCCGACGAGAAAAAGGTTATCTACCAGCAATGGGAAGCCCAAAAACCCGGATCTTCAATCGAAAAGCGCAAATTGGAAGCCGCATACAACAACTATGAATCTCTTAGGAAAGTATTACTACAAAACGCAAGTCAGTTTGCACACGGTTCCATAGACACACAAACCCAGGCCCGTAGGATACTCGTAAAAGGCGAGGAAAACCCCGACGCTGCAGTACCGCGAAATGCTGCTGAGGCTGCTGAGGCTGCCAGGCAACAAGAAGCTGCAGATGCGGCTGCAGCGAATCAACCACCAACTGGTGGAGCAACAAACTAACAGTTACCAACATATCAATATATAAAACCCTTCAGGATTTGAGTTCGGCGTCGCAATATGGATAAAAATAACTAGCAGACAGTTTGTTGAGATCCAAGGATATGCGGCTGGCCGCAGGCGAAGCCGGACTTCTCATCCGTTCGCCCGCGGCCACCGTGACAGAATTAATCCAAGTTTCCGTGAGGCCAGGGAATACCGGTCTTGTTGACCATCTCCTTGATAGCTCTCTTCACGTCTCGCTCCTCAAGGAGAGAAGTTTTGTGGACCCTTCTCGTACCGTTCTCGGTAACATACACCCGCCAGCCATATTCGCTTTTGAGGTCGCGGCTGCCGAGCAACACTAGGCGCTCATAGTCCCGCTCCTTGTATTTTTCGCTCCAAAAGCCTGGCTTCGCACCTGGGCGCAGCCGCTTGTGGTTGTAGGGGACATTATTGTCTCGGACCCACGTAAAGAACTGGGACACCAAGGCGTCGATCGATTTTGTCCGCGCAGCGTTAACTGCGGCATCTTCTTGGCGGATAGTTTCTGCCACCCTTGCTTTTGCCGCAGGAGTACGCGCGTAGAGAGCCCGCTTAGTTGCAAGTTCTACGTCGTATTCCGAGGACCAGGGGATTTGCGCCTTTGCCACTCTTTCAGCAATCGCGTCCGTTATTAAAGCGCGATCTAGGACTTCTCCACCATAAACAATATCTTCGTCGTAATCCATTCTGAATCTTTCAATCTGATGCTGTCCATCATGGGTGACTGTTAGTTTCCAGCAGTTGTAATACGTGTCGTCATCACAACGGAAGCTTTCCCAAACGCGACCAATCTCTTGGTCATGAACACCATCGTGTGTATCAAATGGGACACGGTTACGCATCAGCCACTGGACGTACTGCTGAATGAGCAGTTCTTCCGGATAGAGCAGGTTGGGGTCGCGCTCTTTTCTCGCATTGACAATTATATTGGCCTTACGATTGATTTCGTCATCGACGGAATCCATGTATATCTCCCAATCAGGAACAGCCTCAATCTTCACATGAGGCAGGCAACTACCATCCGAACCGAAAAGTTCCGAGGGTAATTTCCAGCCTCATACTGTCTGCCTGTTAAGGTACTTCGGAATTAGCAGAAATGCACACTCAACAAAGTTATAGTATTAAAGCATATTTTATATGTAAAAGCAACAAACATACTAAGTGGCTAGTTATAGCAGGGCGCAGAAGCGGCACGATGTTAATAAAAACTAGCAGACAGTTTGCTAAAGGATGCTGGCCAAGAATGTGCGGCTGGCCGCAAGCGAGTCCGGACTTGTCGTCCGGTCGCCTGCGACCACCGCAGCGTGAGCTAGTCGAGGTTTCCGTAGGGCCATGGGATGCCGGTCTTTTCGACCATCTCCTTGATGGCTTTTTTCACGTCCTTCTCCTCCAGAAAGTAGGTTTTGTTGACCGTTCTCATGCCAGTCTCGGTAATAAACACATGCCAGCAGTGTTCGTTATCGAGACTCCCGAGAAGCACCAGGCGCTCATAGTCCCGCTCCCGGTACTTCTCGCTCCAAAATCCAGGCTTCGCGCCTGGGCGCACCCGCCTGTGGTTATACGGGACATTGTAGTCTCGCACCCACAAGAAGAATTGAGCGATCAGTTCGTCTCGGCGTTTCTCCGCCGAGGCCTTTTCTTGGGCCTCCTTGGCAATCCTTTTGCTCCTTACGGGCTGTCCGGCCACTCGTTCTTGCATAATCGTCATTTTTGCCCGCTTACGCGCTTCCTCAGTTCGCGCGTACAAAGCCTGCCTTGCAGCAAGCTGTACGTCGTACTTTGAGGACCAGGGGATTACACCCTTAGACACTCTCTCGACAATGGCATCCTTTATGTAGAAGCCATTCATGACTACGCCAGTGTATTCGCCGGAGCTGCAAAACGTATCTATCTCATACTGCCCATCATATGTAATTGTTAGTCTCCAGTGGTTGATCTCATCTTCCCAAATTTTGAAAATATATGTGTATTCCCACATTCGGCCGTGTTCTTCGTCGTACGGGATGTGATTGCCCACCAACCATTGGATGTACTGCTGAATGAGCATCTCGTCCACGCTTGGCCTGTTTTGGCTGCCACGGCTCCAAATCTCATTGACTTCACTGTTAATGTCATCATCGTAACTCACGAACGTCTCCTAGTCAGAAGTAGGAGTGGCCTCAACCTTCACATGAGGCCAGAAACCACTCTCCGAACTCAAAAAAGTTCAGAGCGTAATTTCCAGCCTCATACTGTCCACTTGTTAAGGTACTTCGGAACAGATAGCAGTCCGCTCAACAAAGTTATAGTATTAAAGCATATTTTATATGTAAAAGCAACCGCTCGATAAACGCTCAGCCGTATTCGTGCGGGGCCGTAACATGCTAAAGTAAATACATGTCGACTTACAAAGTCATTCAGGATATCGAGGCAGAGGATAAGCTGGTCGGGCCGCTCACACTGCGGCAGTTCATATACGCCGGCATAGCGGCCATCTGCTTTTATCTGAGCTTTCTGGCGCTCACCAAGCACGTGGGCTTCCTGGCGGCCATATTCCTGCCCGTGGGCTTTACCAGCGGCTTCTTTGCGTTCCCGTGGGGGCAGGACCAGCCCACCGAGATCTGGGCGCTGGCCAAGCTGCGGTTCATAATCAAACCCCGCAAGCGCATCTGGGACCAGAGCGGCGCGAAAGACCTGGTGACCGTTACCGCACCCAAGGTAGTGGAACACCATTTTACTAACGGCCTGAACCAGTACGAGGTGCAGAGCCGCCTGAGCGCGCTGGCGAACACCATCGACAGCCGTGGCTGGGCCATCAAGAACGTGAACGTAAACATGAGCAACGCGAACACGCAGGCACCAGGCTACACATCCGACCGGCTCGTAAGCGCCAGCTCTATGCCGCAAGAGGTCAGCGCCATAGACGTACGGGCATCCGACGACATCCTGGACGAGTCTTCCAACCCCATCGCCCAGCAGTTCGATACCATGATAAACGCTTCCACCGCAGCGCACCGCCAGCAGATCATAGCCCAGATGCAAGCTCCCGCGGCCGCGCCAGCCCCTGCAGACGACTCTTTGGCACCGCCCATGTCCGCCCAGCAGTTCTACCAGCAGCAATCCCAGCAGACGCCCTCCGGCCAGCCACAGCACGCCGCGCAGCCGCCGAACTACTGGTTTATGCAGCCGCCGTCCACGGTGCCGGGCCAGGCCCAGTTCGTGGATGCTCCGGTAGTAACTCCGGGCATCGCACCGCCAGCGGCCGCCCCCCAGGCAGCCATGCCTACGGCCGAGGAGCAGGCGCTGGTAGAGAAGTTCAAACAGGAAAACTCCAGCCAGACACTGGCCTATGGCCACCTCAAGACTGTGAAAACGCCCGCACAGCTGGCCGCAGAAGCCGCACAGGCGCAGGCCGAAGCCCGGGCACGGGCGGCGGTAGAAGCAGCATCGAAACCAGCCGTGACACCAGCTGACCAGGCTGCTATAATAAACCTTGCAAACAACGATGATCTGGATGTTGCGACCATCGCCCGGCAAGCCAACAGGCAAGTCGAGAACGATGACGGGGAAGTAGTGATCTCACTACGGTAACACGAGCAATGCAGACCCATCTAACGAGCACTGTGGGCATAAACTGATGGATCCAAACCAACAACCGCAAACACAAAACAATGGGATGGGACAACCATACCCCATGCCGCCGCAGGCTCCCGCCGCTGCTCCACAGCCGCAACAACAGCAATACGCTGCAGCCCAGCCACCACAGCCTGCCGCTCCTGCATACCCCCAGCGACCCATGCAGGCCGCCCCTCAGGCACCACCACAGCAACCGCAGCAGATGGCTCAGCCAGCGGCACCCGCCGGGCAACAGCCCACCGTAAAGGTCAATCCCAAGACCAATCCCAACAGTACACAGAACGCGCTCCAGATCGCCGAGATCCGCGATGGCATCGTTATCATGAACGATGGCAGCTTCCGGAGCGTGGTGATGGTAAAAAGCATCAACTTCGACCTGATGAGCCCGCAGGAGCAGGAATCTATCGAATATGCCTACCAGGGGTTCCTGAACTCGCTGTATTTCCCGATACAGATATTCGTGCGCTCCCAGAAGGTCGACCTGCAGCCGTACATCGAAAAGCTGGACAAGATCCGTACCGAGCACGACAACATGCTGCTGGCACTGCTGATGGATGATTACATCGGCTACATAGACCAGCTGGCCCAGCAGACGAACATCATGGACAAGAAATTCTATATCGTGATTCCGTTCTTCCCGGTGATAAACGCCCAGAAAGCGCTCACCCAGAGCAAGAACTTCTTTAGCGGCTTCACACAGCTGTTCAACACGCACGAAAACCACGTGGTCATCAACGAAGGCGAGTTGGAAAAGGCCAAGGCGGAGCTGCGCAACCGCGTGCAGGCCGTGCTGGGCGGTCTGCAACAGACCGGCATCCAGGGCTTGCCGCTCGACACCCAGGAACTCATCGAGCTGTACTACGACACCTACAACCCCGATACCGCCACCCGCCAACCGCTCAAAAACTTTAATGACCTGACCGCCGATGTCGTCACCAAGGGCACCGGCGTCGCACAGCAGCCACACCTGCAACGGGAGCTCCAGTAATGGCCAAGAAACAACTCGACCCAGTCGCAATCGCCCAACAGCAGCAAGCCCGCGAGCAAGCCGAAGTCGCCGCCGCGTTCCAGAAGGGTATTACCGCGCTCCGCGACTTTATCGCACCAAGCTCGCTGGAATTCCAGGGAACGTACTTTCAGCTGGGCACCCGGTTCGCACGTACCTACTATGTGTACGGCTATCCACGCCAGATCTACACCGGCTGGCTGAGCGGCCTGGTCAACCTCGACGAAGTCATCGACCTGTCCATCTACATCTACCCGGTGGAGAGCCAGGTAGTGCTGGAAAACCTGCGCAAAAAAGTTACGCAGCTGGAGGCCGGTATCCAGATCGACTCCGAAAAAGGGCGTGTGCGTGACCCGCAAAAGCAGGCCGCCATCCTGGACGCCGAGGAGATGCGTGACAAACTACAGGTGGGCGAAGAGCGGTTCTTCCGTTTTGGCCTGTACTTTACCATCTACGCCTCCAGCCACGAAGAGCTGGAGTTCGTCAGCCACAAAGTGGAAAGCATGCTGGGCCAGCAATTGGTATACAGCAAACCGGCCAGCAGCCAGCAGGAACAAGGACTCAACAGTGTTATTCCACAGATGACCGACCAGCTGCAGATTCGGCGCAATATGAGCACCGGCGCAATCAGCACCAGTTTCCCATTCACCAGCGCCGACCTCAGCCAGGATAACGGCATCCTGTACGGCATCAACATGCACAACTCCGGTTTGGTCATATTCGACCGCTTCAGCCTGGAAAACGGCAACTCGGTGGTATTTGCCAAGTCTGGTGCCGGTAAATCGTTCACCGTCAAGCTGGAGGCGCTCCGCAGCATGATGTTCGGGACCGAAGTGTTCATCATCGACCCGGAAAACGAATATGAGCGCATGTGTGATGCGGTGGCAGGAGCATATGTGCGCCTTTCCTTAAACAGCAATACGCGCATCAATCCGTTCGATCTGCCACGGGTGGTGGACACCGAGGAAGCCGACAACGCACTCCGCAGCAATCTTATTACATTGCATGGCTTACTCCGTCTGATGATGGGCGGGGCACAGGCACAGATGATGGGTGGCAACAGCGTGCTTTCGCCAGCCCTGGCGCCAAGCGAAGAGGCCGACCTGGACGCCGCACTCATCGAAACCTACGCCAAAGCCGGCATCACCAACGATCCGCTGACGCACACATCCACACCACCGACCATCGCCGACCTGTACGACACACTGCTACACATGGGCGGCACCGGCCCGCAGCTGGCACAGCGCCTGCGCAAATACACCAGCGGTACCTTCGCTGGCATATTCAGCCAGCCCAGCAACATCGACATCAACAACCCGCTGGTGGTGTTCAACATCCGCGACCTCGAAGACGAGCTCCGCCCGGTCGCCATGTACATCGTGCTGAACTACATCTGGAACAAGACCAAATCAGACCAGAAAAAGCGCATCCTGATCGTGGATGAGGCCTGGCAGCTGATGAAATACGAAGACAGCGCCAACTTCTTGTTCAGTCTGGCTAAGCGCGCCCGCAAATACAATCTGGGCATTACCACCATCACGCAGGACGTCGAGGACTTTATGGGCTCACGCATGGGCCGCGCCATCGTAGCGAACGCCAGCATGCAGTTCCTGCTCAAGCAGTCTGCCTCGGCCGTAGATGTGCTGAGCGACGTATTCAAACTGACCAGCGAGGAAAAGAAGCGCCTCAGCCAGTTCCCGGTAGGGCAGGGCCTGTTTTTTGCCGGCCAGAACCATGTACACATCCAAGTAGTTGCGAGCCCCACCGAGGCCGGTCTGATCACCACCAATCCGGCGCAAATCCAGGCGATGCAACAGGGCGGCGAGTTAAACCAACCACAGGGGACCATAGATTTGCAGAACCAGCTCATGCCTGGTAGCACTAACAATCTTTCATAGCCATGGCAAAATCCGTTTACGACGACCGCGATACCGACCTCGATGAACTTGAGAAAGCTTTTCATGCGCCGTCGGCAACACAATCCGGCTCAGACCAGCTGCCCGGGACTACCGACATGTCCGAGTTCGAGGATGACCTTGATGATTCTAGCGGAAGTGGCACGTCTGGGTCGGATGCACGGGCGGCAAAGAACCGTCGTACCGCCGCAGGCCGGGGAGCCCGCAGACAAACAACTTCGCGCGACGTAAGCGCAGACAGTCTAGCCGAGCAGGAAAACGACGTACCCACCAGCTTATACACCGGCTCTGGTGGTACGAAAAAAAATGAGAACCCAGGCAAAGGCCTGAGCGCCCGGCTCAGCAAGAAAAAAGTTGGGATCGCCGGCGGTATTACCGGCCTGGGAGTAGGGGCGGGCATGTTAGGGTTGACCTATACTATCGGCCCGGCGGAATTCTTGCACCTTGCGGCGAACACTCACATACCGCACTGGGGTGCGCAGGAAGATGCAAGCGACGGACGTATGGGCAAGCTGTATCGCTGGCTCCGCAAGGATGGCAGCATCGGACAGACACGCCTCAGCTGGATCGGCAGCAAATACCACGCACGCATTACCGGCAAGCTGAAAGCAATCGGCATAACTCCCCAGTATGGAGCACTCGACACCTACAAAGGCCTGACTATTGATACCGAGAACGAGAAATCACCCTATAAAGGCATGTCTACCGATGAAGCCACCAAAGCAGTCGAGGAAAAATATGGCATAAAACCTAAAGTTGAAGGCGGCAAGCTGACAATTAACGCCGAGACGTATTGGTCGCAGCACAAAACGCTTAAGGTGGGCCTGAACGAACTTGGTAACTCCAAAATGTCAGCAGTGCGCATACGTTACTTTAAGAAGTTCGGGTGGGTAACATGGCGTCCGTTGGAAATAGCAGACAAAAAACTCAATGCCAAACTTGCCAAATTCTATAATGAAAAGTGGAAAAAGATAATGACCACCGGCGAGGAGGGACCGCCGGTAGCGATCGACGCCAAAGACGCCAAAGGTGATGAAGTAGACAAAGATGGCAACCGGCTACCGGCCAGTGAATCGGAGCAGAAGATCGCCACAGTAACACCCACCGAACCAACGGCCAGTAGTAGCACGCTGAAAGGGCTTGCCACCAGTAAGGGAGCCAGTATCGCAGGTGGAGTGGCTGCAGTAGCAGGAGTAGTGTGTGCCCTTAAGGCGGTAAACGATAATGTTGGAGCAATCCGCTACACCCAAGTTATCGTGCCGATGATACGTATGAGCATGGACGCCCTGACTATAGCCGAGCAGATCAAGAGCGGCCAGGGTGTGGACATGGCGGAACTGCAGTATCTGTCCAAGAACCTTTCTAGCGTAAACAAAACAAATGGCGAGGTACAAACCTGGTACGATACTAGATCCATCCGAAGCAACTCCGGTGACAGTACCGGCCGGGACACGCTGAAAGACAACGGCACCAAAGATCTGATAACGCAGAGTAGCGTACCGTGGTTAGAATGGACAAGCCAAGGTCCATTCCCAGCACTCTGCAGCACAGTCGGTACGGTCACAGCTACAGCAATCAGTATTGGCCTCGGTGTGTTATCGGGCGGCATCCTGAGCACTGCTACCGGCGTTATAATCGGGGGCGTGCTCACCGGACCTATCATAGATAAGGCATCGGCGTTACTTGCCGGAAAGGCGGTGAATCCGCTCGTGGGAGCTAACCCGGCACCGGTCTACGGCGCAAGTGTCGATATGGGTTCCGTACTGGCTGCGAACGCAGCTTCGGTCGGCATGGGCGGCGTGGCACTTACGCCGGCCCAATCTGCAACACTCACCGGAGAAGTGCAGCAGGAAAACCAGGAGGAATTTGCCGCGCGGCCGTTCTTTGCGCGCATGTTCGATGTGGACGATTACCGTTCGCTCACTGGGCGTATGGCAGATAATCTAGGCTTGGGTTCCAACGTACTCACCAACACGAATAACATGTTCAGCAGCATACTTGGTTCTGTAAGCAGCGTGTGGTCGTTACCGTTCAAGCTATACTCCAGTACCGTCCATGCGGCTGTCACACCGTACGACTACGGCGTGTCGATCATCGGCATGAGTAAGCAGGACCTCAACAACCCCATAGTGCAAGACCCCTACGAAAACGCCGAAACCGTGGCCAAAATACTGAACAGCAACAACCAGAACGGCGTGGCAGATTACATCCAAAAGGCCAAGGACTGCTTTGGCGTGACCATTACCAATGGCGCGGAAGGTTGGGACGTGATACCCACGAATGATGTAAATATTTACGACAAGAAGAACTACAACACGGCAGACTGCAAAGGTGCCGAGATAAACAACCAGGGCAAGGTCACCACCGCCAGCAAGTTCAGCGTGCAGAACCCCAGCCAGCCGATTATGGCCCAGACTGCTTCTACGCCGCTCACCGCTGCCCAGTCGCTCGACTGGCTGCGTATACGGTTCTTCATCATGGACACCGGCGTGATGGAAGGTTACGCCTGCGCAGAGTTCACGGACAACACTTCCTGCATAAACGATGGTATGACCGCAGCGGCGGCCAGCGCCGACACCAACGACCCTAAGACTATTGCTAACAACATCCTGGGAAACACCGGCGTTAAATTGAGTGCAAATGCCCGGTCGGACCTATCGGCAGTAGCGAACGGCCAGACCATTCCATCACCCTGCAGCGGTGAAAAGCCAGTTACGCTCGATACGACACTGCTTACTGCGATAGACACGCTGGGCGGCCAGTACGACTTTACGATAGACAACTTCGTGACCGGCCACGCCTGCGACAAGGGTAGAAGCCCGTTGGGCCGCGGTATGGAAATAACCGAGCTTGATAGTAAACCAATAAATTGGACGGGTACCAGCCTGAAAGATGACCAGGATTTTGCCGCCGACGTCGCGTCCGTACTGACCAGCCTGATGCCTGATGGCAAAATACAGAACGGCCAACCCATCAACATGCCAGGGCTTGGCGTGTGCCACCAAAGTGATATTTCGCCGCCACCCAGTGGCATCAACTATTACACCGGCAAGTGCGACCGGCTAGGGGCAGATACAGGAGTACCGATAGTAGCGTCATGAGATCCATAAAACAGCACCTCCAGTTAGGCATACAGCTTGCAGCCACCGCAGTACTAATCGCTGGTTCCAGCACGCAGACCGTGCTTGCATTGACCCAGCACGATCTGTACACCGAAGGCATCAACTACTTCAATATTCAGAAGGATGCCGACTGTGATACCACTGCAGATACCAGCACGACCGGCGGAGCCACCACGGATACTGCGTATATTACGCAACCGCCAGCTGGCGCTGATGACGAAGAAAAAATCTACCACTTTTTTGTGGACCAGGTGCACCTGAGCCCGGCAGCCGCAGCTGGAATAATGGGTAACATGCAGAATGAGTCGCACTTTGACCCAAGCATCGAGCAGAATCCTCCTGGCGGAGCCTGGGAAGATTACAGCAGTAATAACGTGAACCATGGCGGAAAGGGTGGCGTGGGACTGGTGCAGTGGGATGGCGGTCGCAGACCTGCCTATATGAACTACGCAAAAGATCACAAAGCCGATAAAAAAACGCTCCTACCACAGCTGAACTACGTCTGGTACGAATTGAACCACGGGTACAAGAGTACGCTCGATGCGCTAAAAGCCGCTAAAACGGCGGCTGATGCAGCATTTCAATTCCACAAACTCTACGAAGGTTCAGCCGACGGTCCAGCCAAGGTGCAAAACCGCATGAACAATGCCACGAAAATCCAAGGTAAATACGAGGGTAAAGCACCGGGCACTGCCAATGCAAGCACCGGCACCGCTACTGACTGTGAAACCGCAGGCAGTAACAGCACCAGCCCGGAGTGTGGCGCCGCGACTGGAACCGCACGTATTCTATGTGCCGCTAAAAAGTACGATATCATCAGCTATCGCTTGGACGGAACAGCTTCTACTGGTCACGGCGGCGCAAAAGTATGGCACGAGAAGTACTGCAAAACTATCAGCACTGATTGTTACTTAGACTGTAGTGGGCTAGTGAACATAGCAGTCTACGATATATACCGCATCGAACTCAACGAAAGCACCGTTAGTGAACGGTCCGACATTGGCAAACACTGGGAAAAGACCACCTTCGAAAAATTACAACCTGGCGACCTCATACAACCACACGAAGGACATGTAGAAATCGTCGATCACGTTAAAGGTAATACGATTTACACATTTGGAGCTCATACTTCCCATACCGCTCAACCGAAACAAGTAGGTCCGAGTAGTTATACAAACGACTCCACTCGGCTTTATCTACACTTTAAAGAGAAATAACGAGGATACAGCTATGAACACAGAAAACCATCAGTTTTTGAGGAAGTTAGTTGTCAGGCTTGGATTGATTACAGTCCTATTGCTTGCCGTTCTCCTAATCAGTCCGATCATGCTCGGCGGAGGAAAAGAAGTCAAACTGAAATCTGCCGCACTATTAACCGGTCAGGTAGCCCAGGCGCTAGACAGAGTGCATGGCGGTAACCTACAGACTCCTGGTAAAGATTTTCAACTGCAAGATGTTACATATTTCCAAGATAAACAATGGGTGTACGTGCATATAAAGCCTACAGACACTCATGCCCAAGATAGCTTTGCAGTCCTACACAAAAAGAATGGCATATACACGGTAGTCGTCGGACCTGGAACTGAGTTTGACTCGAACACAACCAATGGCTTACCGGACGAAGTAGGGCTCTTTTTAGTACACAAGGGGATGGTATATGACACCACAAACTGAACGTAACCGAGCATTGGCACTCCGACTCACACTTGTAGCAATCGTCGGCTTAATAGTGATTTTTGGATACCTACTGCTCACCAGTTTGCCCGTACGAAATACTACCGGACTCGTCATCGTAACTACATTCGCAACCGATTCATCCATTATCATCAGTCAGAACCAAAGTACGGCGACCCTGGTAGGAACCGGCAGCGCCAAACTGCGACTCCTGCCCGGTACCTATCTCGTTTCCGCCATGAGCAACGGCCAAACCGGCAGTGCACTTGTAACCGTCCATGCCAAAACCGCCAGCACAGTCGACCTCAAAGCAGGTGCAGTAGTAGATAGGATTCCCACCTCTGACGATATAGCTTTTGTAGGCACCGATACATTCCTTAGTCGCGGTTTAACCGTAGAGCAAGTCGGCAATCTAAAGAATCTATTTTTCGCATATAAAAAGGATGCTGCAAAAATCACGGTAGACAAAAGCAGTGTCACACGTGGTCCACACGACCCCCAGAGCGATGATCCGTTTACTTTAAATTTCACCGGTAGCGTAGACGACAAAGCATACAAAGCCACCATCACCTACACCGATACCGAAAACGTGGAACTAACGCTGTTCAATTCCCAGACGGGCGACCAGATTTTCGACCAAAGCTCAGTGCAGGCTGCTACAAACAATTAGCCCTGCTGGCGGGTGAGCGGGATGATCGTGCTGTCCGTAAAATGCTTGACCACTACATCTGCGTCGGTAGTCGTTAGGAACGTCTGGTAGGTTTGCAAAAAGCGGGTGAGCGCACGGCGACGCGCACCGTCCAGCTCGCTGAACACGTCGTCCAGCAGTAGTAGGGGGGTCTGATCCCGCACTTGCTCCAGCAGCTGCAGCTCTATGATCTTTAGCGCCAGGATGGCTGTACGTGTCTCTCCACGCGAGGCAAACTCATCCGCCGGGCGGCCATCGAACATAACTACGAAATCTTCACGGTGCGGCCCATACGCCGTAAAGCCACGCTGCGCGTCTTCGCGCACGTGGTTTTCCAGCTTGGACAGCAGCTGCGATTCGTATGCTTCCAGCTGGAATTTGGGCAGGTAGGCAATCGAGACGGTGGTTCGGGCCTGTGAAATCTGCGTGTATATATCGGTAAAACGTTCGGCCAACTGCACGCATAGCTCCGCCCGGGCGCGCGTAATGGTTGCACCGAGTTCACTCAGGCGCAGATTCCACGGGAACAATTCCTGAGCGGACGGCGTATTCGGCCGCTTAAGCAGGGCATTGCGCTGCGCCAATATGCGCCGGTAATTGCGCCGGAAGCTACTGAAACCAGGATTGGTCTGTTCCAGTATGTCATCCAGGTAGTCGCGGCGCAGCTGCGGCGAACCATGCAGTAACTGTAGGTGATTCGGCTCGAACAGCACTATCGGCACGATGTGCTGGGCTGTCAGCCGGTGGTATGTGCGGCCGTCCAGTTCGTAGCTTTTGACCTGCCGAGGTTCACTCGCCAGTTTTACCGTACGCAAACTGTCCGCCGGCGGCATGTGTGCATCCAGCCGGAACCAGGTTGCGCCGAACTGCAACAGGTCCAGGTCATTCACCCGGTACGATCCGCCGCGGGCGAGCACCAGGATAGCCTCCAGCAGGTTCGTCTTGCCGCTGCCGTTCGGGCCGACGATTATGTTAACACCGGGGCCGAATTCGTACGAAGCATCACTATACGAGCGAAACTGCTGCAACCGCAAATCTGAAATCATACTCTATAGTTTACGGTACTGGCGGGTAATTATGTACAAACGTATGGTTACGTGCGGTAACTATGCGTTTATACATAACCTTTGGATTGCGGGGAGGGGCACAGGATAAGCGCTTTTCAGCGCTCGGCCATACCCACTCCCCGACAGTCTTTTGTCAGTTCCTCCTTACTTTACGGCAGTCCCAATTTGACACTTCTTGTTTTTGGCATTCGGAGAGCCAACTTGACACAAGAAATGAACGTACGAAAAACGAGTGCCAACATCCTCGGTAAAGTGATATGTACGGTTTAGTAGACCTGGGGCTGCAAGGCTAACTTCTTCAGCATCACCCTCCCATGAATCGCCTTCACCGACATCACCAGGCATTGGACTGCCATCATCCTGGAGATATTCCACCTTCAGATAGGTCATCATCGCAGTCCGACCATGAATGGCAACAGCTAGTTTAGCTTTACCATGAAAGCATCCTGGCTGATTACATAGTCCCCAGTACCGAGTGGCAGTCTTGCCATCGCTACTGAACGTCAGCGTACTGGAGCCTTCTTTCCAGACACCCGTAAATGGATTCGCCTTACTCACCGTGACCGCGTAGCTCTTGGTCTTGATGAGATTGAACGAGTATTTACTGATGGCTTGCGCCAGCTGCGACTCGATGATCTCGGGCACGATCTTGACTACGCTCAACAGATCGGCCATAGACTCTTTCAAGCCAAGCTGCCCGAGCATAGCGCTCAGGCAACCTTCAACCATACTGGCCGCCCACTTATAGCTATCGGCAGTAAACATCGCCGGCGGCGTTTCGTGGTTAGCGGTCACCGCACACTGCATCACGTCGAGCGTGTCAGCAATCAGACCCTTATTGTCCTTGGCAACCTTTTTGCCGGTAGCCAGGAACTGCTTGAGCCCTTGCTTGACCTCGGTCTTCACTTCGGCGGTCTCCGGAAAGATTACCGAGATGAAAGTAAGCAGAATATCGAACCGCACCGCGTACGCGTCCAGCCGGTACGTGGCCGTCTGCTTGGCCGGGAGCTGGGGTATGATAGACACACTACCCAGTTCCGTCGGCGGCACGATGCCACGCCGGAACAGCGCCCAGAACCAGCTGCGAAGCATGGCGGGCACATCGTCGCCGTTAGTCATAGCGTCCTCGAATCGAATCTTGTACCCCTCGGGGAGGGGATCGGATAAGATCGGGAAGCCATAGCCATTGGCGAGGCGGAGCGTGTCGTCATCACCACTACCAGCAACCATACAGCCTGTGAGCCGACTCATGAATGAATCAACCTTGACCTGCAGGTCGCTGCTTTTGGGCGTACACTTACCCTCGATGCTCGGGCCAGTGCCGATGAGACCCTTCACCGTAGTTACGATCAACTCTTTATAGAGGTTGACGTACCACTGGGCGATGGAAATCGCACCGTCAATCACCGTATGAACAAGATTCGCCCCCACTTGCACAGCGCTCTTCGTTTTGTCGAGGAACGTCGCCACGTACTCCGAGAAGTGCGGAGCGAGTGCGCTGATGGTGTGGGTTGTTTCGTCCGCCTTAGCAGTCAGGATTGGCGTCCAGCCCAGGTTCGGGTCACGGACAGCCAGGCCGAGGTTAGTCGGCGTCACGCCAGACGGCAGGGTAGCGGGGTCATATTTGAACGACACCCACACCTTGTTGGGCGGCAGCTTTTTGGCTGTCGGTATGATATCCACCGGGTCACCCAGCGGACTGACACCCTTCATCTGCGCTTTGACAACCAGTTTGTCCTTCGGCTTAGCCGTGAACGTGACAGGGTTGTCGGCAGGCAGCATGCCATCAGGGAGGCCCAGGATAACCTTGCCGTCTTGTGATGGCACCTGGTTCTTCATTGGCACTTCAGCCACCGCTGGTGGCTTTGTTTTGTCGTGGCTATGAGATAGGGCGGGGATAGTGAAATACCCGGCCACCACCAACACAACTACTACAACCCCTGAAAACAGGGCAATCCAGGCTTTTCGAGACACGGCTTGTGTCTACCTTTCTACTCGGTTCGTGAACAGGATAGGAATATTGAAGTACTGCAAAATGAGAGCCACCTAAGTGACTCTCACTGCCTGTTAATATTTATAACATAAATATGCTTTAAATACAATAAACATTCTTGAGTATGCGTTTGTAAAGTTGTAAAATTTTATTATATATGCTATGGTAGCTTTTATATACAGGGCGGGTGTTCCCATCTACGAGCGTGGATGTTTAAGAAACATATGCCTTGTATTGCATTTTGACATGACTGGATATATTGCGAGCCGACTTTACCAAACTAAGGGACGCTCGCATAGGAAACGGAGGATAGTCTTACTACTCAGTTTAGTACTGGTCAGTATTTTCAAACTCCCGAAAGGAAGCTGTAGTGAGCATTGTTCACCGTGCCACGATTGCACTGACCGTAATCCTGGCGCTAGCCGTCACGGGATGTGGGAGTACAGCCACACCCCAAGCATCATCCGGTGCCAACTCGACCACTCAAGACAGTCAAGGAGGCACCGTCCCTGAGAAGGAAAGCTGTAATGAGTTCGCTTCACTACAGCATCAGCTACTCGGCAAGCCCCTACCGACTACCCACGAAGAATGGGACACGTTCAATGCGCCATTCTTCGATATCGCCAAGAATGCATCGGGCGAAGTCGGAAAGGCCATGCGTGCCTACACCGATTCAATCAAGAAGTCGGGCGGGAAACCACCCTACGACTACCCCTACGGCAGCGGCTCAATGGACACTTTCAATGCCCTTGTGTCTGCCTGCGACCACGTCGACGTAAGGCTCAGGCAGGGCGGTTAGTTACATCCGACGGTTGCCATAGCGAGGAGGGGAAATCCTCCTCGCTATGGCAACTACTATCCAGTCATGTCAGTACTTATTATTCACTTTGAACTACCACATAAATAAATATTAATTCTGAGGTTAATTGTTCTACGATTTCAGCGGCATAATAATATGCAGATAGTCATCCGATTCGCTATCAGTGAGCATCACTGCCTCCAACTTGCCGTTGAAGCCGATTTTGACCGTCTTAGAGTCCATCGCCTGCAAACCATCCAGCAGATAGCGCGAATTCAGCGTAATCGAGCCAGAGCCGGTCGCAGCGACCTTAAGCGTGGCATTGTTTTCGCCCAGCTGCGACGCCACGGCGTGTATCCAGATGCTTTCACTCGGTTCATCCACGCTCACCACGATACTGCCGGCGCTTTCACGGGCAAACAGGCTGGAGACTTTCGTAATATTCACCAGCTCTGAACGGGCCAGGGTAGCAGTCGTGGAAAATCCGGCCGGCACCAGCTTGCGGTAATCGGGATAGTTGCCCTCGATCAGCCGCGCCACCAGCTCTACGTCGCCAGCACGGAACTGCACTTGCTGGTCGTCGTGCACCACCTGTATGTCACCCTCGAAATCGGCGATGATACGCTGCACGTCGTGCAGGGCGCTTGCCGGTATCAGCAGCTTTACTTCGCTCGGTACTTCGGCCAGGCGCTTTTCCGCTAAGCGATAGCTATCTGTAGCTGCTGCATAGAGCATTCCATCCACGGTGTGGAATAGCACGCCGGTAAGCACCGGGCGGCTTTCGTCGCTCGATGCGGCAATCAGTACCTGCTGCAACGCCTTTTTCAGGAGCGGCGCAGATATCTTCCAGGCAGTACCGCCCTCTATCGCCGGCATAACAGGGAATTCGTCTGCGGCAACACCATTGATAACCGATTTATAACTATCAGTAGTAATCTTGAGCCGTTGGTCGTCCTGCTCCAGTTCGATCACACCGCTCGGCAGGCCGTTCACAAAATCCTGGAGCAGGCGAGCTGGAACTGTGAGCGAACCCTCGGTCTGTACCTGCGCACCCAGCTGACAGGATATCGCGATATCCAAGTTGGTGGCCGCTACGCTCAGGCGGTTTCCCTCTATCTTTAGTAGTACGTTGCTCAGTATCGGCAACGTACCCCGTGTGTTTGCTACCCGTGCAACTAATCCAAGAGCTTTGTTCAGATTTTCCTGTGTGACCTTTAGTTTCATATCCACTTATCCTCCTGTTCCTATTAGTTGATTTTCTTTTGGTAACCACTTGGCTCTTATTATTAGGGGTGTGGATAAGGGCATAAACTGTGGATATACCTCTGTTATTCTGGATACATTAGTTGGGTATAACTGTATACCAAACTTGTGCAATCCCCGGGGTATAACCAGGGCCTTTTTCCACCTGTTATCGGTGGCTATAGGGCGGCCTGTTGATATGTGGAAGCGCCTATACACGGAATTTCCCACAGCATTCGCAGGTTGTGCACAGGTTTTACGCATACAAACGCTCCTTTATCTCGGCAAGTGCGGCGCGGATGTCGGCGTCCAGTCGGGATTCCTTCTCTATCTTCTCCACGGAGTGAATGGCGGTGGTGTGGTCTTTGCGGCCAAGTTCACGGGCGATCTTGGGGAAGCTGAGGTGGAGTTCGCTGCGCAACATATACATGGCTACCTGGCGGGGAACTACGATGTCCTTGTCGCGCTTGGGCCCGATGATGTCCTCGAAACTGACCTGGTAGTGTCGGGCGCAGCGTTCGATGATCTGCCGGGCACTGAGGTGCTTTGGTCGTGCTTGGCTACTACCCAATAAACCGCTGACTATGGCAAGATTCGGTTCCAGTGCCCGCATTTCACAGAATGCCAGCAGCTGGTTGAGTGCGCCCTCTAGCTCGCGGATATTGGTTTGTACGTTTGTGGCCAGGTAGTCAACTACATCGTTTGGAAGTTCAACATTGTGCGTCTCGGCTTTTATCTGCAGAATGGCACACCGGGTTTCAAAATCGGGGTTTTGCATGTCGATAGACATGCCCCACACGAACCGGCTACGCAGACGCTCTTCGAGCGTGGGGATTTCGCGCGGCGGCTTATCACTGCTGATGATGATCTGTTTGTTGGCCTGGTGCAGGGCATTGAAAGTGTGGAAGAATTCTTCCTGGATCTTTTCTTTGCCGGCCAGGAACTGTACGTCGTCGACGATGAGTACATCTGCACCTCTGTAATGGTCGGCAAAGTCGGTGTTTTTCTTGTAGCGCAGCGCATCTACGAACTCTTGCACGAATTGCTCAGTCGATACATATATGACGCGGCCATCCGGCCGGTTGGCCAGTACGGCATTACCGACCGCTTGGATGAGGTGGGTTTTGCCGATGCCGGAGCCACCGTATAGAAACAGCGGGTTGTACTTGGTGCCCGGATTGGCAGCGATTGCCTGGCAAGCGGCATAGGCGAGTTCATTGCCGGAGCCGACTACGAACGTGTCGAAGGTGTAGCGTTCATTGAGTCCTTGGCGATAGGTATGGGTTAGGCCGCTGGAAGCGGGTTTGGCGGTGTTGATGGCGACCGATTGCTGGGCTGGACCGGCTACGGTG